>Ga0316578_10000014_pt1 | contig 37896 bp, 35 predicted proteins | sample J0NA_2_FD_203076 | JGI IMG/M metagenome (GOLD analysis project Ga0316578, IMG submission 203076) | Rhizosphere microbial communities from salt marsh grasses in Alabama, United States - J0-2_160517rDrC | ecosystem: Host-associated > Plants > Roots > Rhizosphere | place: USA: Alabama | collected... | reverse complement strand
CCAGAGCATGGGCCAGCAGGACCTCTACCCCTTCGTCCTGCCCCAGCCCGCGATCGACAAGCTGGCCTATGTGCACGGGGTGATTCGGGAGGCCGCCGGGCGCTGAGCCAGCCTGACTCAATCCCTGCGAGTTCCGACGCAGTACCTACCGAAACCCGCCTCTTGTAGGGCCGGGTGTGTGCGCCCCCTGGGACAGCACAGCCAAACTCTGTAGGAAGGGCGATCCCCATCCACCGGTATTTTTCCGCGCTCCCCGCCAAGCCAAAGCCACCCGCGTCTAAGACTCCCGGGGGTGCCCCCGCCACCCCGCCCCGATCGCAACGCCTCCCGATCGGGGCAGTCTCCCGGCCTGGTGGGCGAGTCCGCTGCCAAACCTGGCGACCCGCTTCAACCGCGATTCCTCTCAACCGCTGCGCGCAACCGCTTCGCCGCCAGGGCCACCTGTGCCGCATACTTCTCTGGAAGATCGCGCGTGTGGGAATCGCGCAGGCAGAAGCTCAACAGTAGCTCGCCCGTGGGATCACCCCCCGCACGCTGCCGTTTCGGCGAGTACTTGTACCAGACCTGGAAGCTGATCCGGCCGGGAAAGCGGGGACCTGCGTAGACCACATGGTCCGCGTGCTCATCGACCCAGCTGTGCACTCTTCCCTCGGTCACATGGCGGAAGCCGAGCGATGCCAGCCGCTGCTCGGCCCAGGCAAGCTTTTCGGGCGTGCGCGCTGTCTCGGAGAGCAAGGGGCTAAAACCCTCGTCCAGCAGCTTGGGCTCACCCACCAGCGAGAGGCGGTAGAGCGGCTCTGACTGACACCGCTTCGCCAGCGCCTCTTTGGCCGCTTCCTCGGGCGAGCCGAACTGCTGGTGCCAGTAGGCTGCGGCCAGCTCCCAGGCGGCCTGCATCACCACGCAGTGCTGGACCCTGCCCCGTCGCACCAGGTGCTGCGTGAGGCCGTCGGGCAGGGCATAGCCCTTCACACCGGGGGACGAACTGCCCTTGTGACACAGGGGGCACATCACCCGCATCCCGCCCTGATCGCGATCGGGAAACGCCGTGGGGCGCGCCAGCTCGACCAGGGCCTCGCTCACCTCGTCACGCCAGCGGTGGGTCTCGTCATACGACCGACAGCTGGAATAGCTGTCCAGCAGCCGCTCGATGTCCGGCGGCATCAGCCCGACGATGTCTCGCCTTGCCTCATCGAGCCGAAGCTCCAACCGCTGGATGGTCTCGTTTGCGTGCAGTGCAGCCCAATGATCAATGACGCTCATACTGATCCCCAAAGGAACGCGAGCCCTATACAGGGGCGAGCGGTTGTTTGCCCGCCGTATAGAAGCTCGTTACACACAGTATGCGTTCCCTGAGTGAAAATTGCCAGGAGCAACGGCTGAATTTCTTATTGTGATCAGTTCATCAGTCAGCGATGACTATTCAACACGCAGACGCGGCCCAGAAGTCAGGTCGCCTATAGTGACTCAGTAGTGAGTAGTGCCGCGCGAGGACAATGATGCCTTCGCGTGTTCCCGCTCTACGATCCGGAGTCTGTTTCAATGTTCAGAGTCACTCATGCCACGGCGCATAGCCCGACCGCCCGGCTGTTCTCCAACTAGGTGGCGCTTAGCCCGCTCACCCAGCGCGAGATCGCCGCCCGGGCCGGCGTCCAACATCATCACCATGTTCAGGACGGGAGAAACCGGGATCCCGCTCAGCAAGATCCCGGTGCTGGCAGAGATTCTGGAAATCGACCCCCAAGCGCTTCCTGCATGTCGCTCTCCAAGAGTACGACCCGGAAGTGCTCGGCGTGATCGAGGACATCTTCGGGCCCCTGGTGTCGCGCAATGAGCATGAGATCCTCGGCGAGTTCCGGAGGCTCTCGAGCGACGCCGACCCCAGGCTCGCCACCCGGACGCAGCGCCAGGCGCTCGCGGCCTTCCCCCATCCCCTTCCGGCGCATGAGTCGCGACCGGCCAGACCCCGGCGTCCCCCTATACTTATAATTGAGTTCTGGTTCTTCGCCGAATAGGAGGACGTCATGAGCGGCAAAGTCACCGTCAACAAGCCCAGCACCCAGACCCAGGGCCAGCCCGTGACCCTCACGGGGACGGCGCCACCCGGTGCCGGTGTCTCCATCACCCAGGACGACGGTCAGCACCAGCATGCGACCGCCAATCCTGACGGCCAGTGGGGCGCCCATGTGACCGCCCCGGACCCGGGCGTGCATACCGTCTCGGTCTCCTCGACCGACGCGACGACGACCACCACCTATGTGGTCAAGCCGAAGCCTTAGATCAGGTCGTGCCCTGACCGGCGCGGCCGGCTCGGGCCATGAGCCTGACACCCCCCTCGCTGGCCCCAACATGGCTGGTGCGTCTTTTCGCCCCAGCCCACGGGGGCGATATTTTGTGCGCCCGGCACGAGCGCAACCCTGGAGGTGCAAGTCAGCGCCCCCCAGAGCGATAGCCGATGCACAGGGCATTGCCACCCCACGCACGGTTTCCTCTCCGGTGCCGCATAGCCTCAAATCCGATGTCACGGGGACTCAGAGCTGCGACGGATAGGCAATCCAACGGCCTCTGGGCTTCTGGCGACGCCCAAGGCGACACCTGGGTGTTGAAGCGAGCGGTGGATTGGCGATCGGTCAAGGCGCCATCTGGGCGCTCAGCAGCCTCACGATGGAGCAGACATCCCGTGTTGCCGAGCGCTGGAACCGCGACCCCGGTGCCCGGCGGACAGGCGGCACACAGGGGCGGTGGCAGCCTCGCTTGCAGGAGGAAACGGCTACCGAGCGATGCGCTGATCAAACGCGACGTCGGGCTCGGGCTGTTTGATGCGGTCCCAGTCGGGCACCGGCCCGAGATCATCGTCCCAGGCGGGCGGTGCGCGCGTGGGGTTGATTGGCGGCGGGCGCGACGTTCCCGTTCGGACTCAGGGAGCTAGAGATAGTAGAGCGGCGCCGGGAATCCGAAGCTCGGCGAGCCCTCGTGCAGCTTGCCGCAGGCGCGGCAGCTGGAGGCAAAGATGGCAGCCATGAGATCCCTAAATCAACCGTTCGCCCGACGCGCACCCGTAGACGGGATCCACTCCAGGGCACGAAATCAATCGCCATCTCCCTGGATCCCTCCGTTGTCGGCCTCCTGCGTCCGGATCCGTTCGATGGTGTTGCAGGCGTTCTCGAACAGTGCGTGGATCGCCACCTGTTCGCCGCGTTCGACTCGCTTTGAGATCGAGGTCAGTGGGAAGACCAACATTGACGTGCCCTCGACGAGCAGCGCCGGGTCGCGTCCGCCGTCGTCTTCGACGGCAACCCACTGCAACCCCAGCTTCTGCGCCAGGGCATCGCCGAACGCAACCCCCAGACACCGCCACTTGAGGGTTTCCTCGGGTGCGATCCAGCGCGCTTGCACAATGGTGTCGAGCAGGCGGAGCTTGCCCTCCAGCGTGTCGTACTCGTGGCGAGACGCCTCCTCATAGTGGTCGCGGACCCATTTCCGCTTGGCCTCAAGGTCGGCATGATCGCCGGAGTTGAGTGGTTCGATGCGTTGATCCATATCTGCCCAGTCCAGAAGGCCGATTGACATCCGGCACTAACGGCGGCTTCTTACCGGGCCGCTTCGGGGGCGCGATGGCCCCGCGCACCCAGCCCAGAACCCAAGAACCCCCTAGTCAGGGAAGCCCCAACCGCCATCCTGCCCACCGTAACGCGCGGCCCCTATGCGCTCGGCACCGCATCGGCTTCGAAGTGGCATCCCTCAGCTCAGTCGTGGGTGTACTCGGGCAGCTTCGCCCCACAGTCCTTGCAGAATCTGGCATCGGGCTCGTGACCCTCGCTCAGGCATTCGTGGCAGGTGCGCGTCGTCGGGGGACGCACAAAGCGCTGGGCGGTCATCTCGGCGGTCACGATCCCGGTCGGCACGGCGATGATGCCCCAGCCGATCAGCATCATCACGGAGGCGATGAATTTTCCCAGGTCCGTGTGGGGCGTGACGTCGCCGTAGCCGACCGTCGTCATGGTGACGATCGCCCAGTACACCGAGGTGGGAATACTGGTGTAGCCATTCTCCGGACCCTCGACAACGTACATGGTGGTGCCTAGCAGCAGCACGGTCAGGAGCACCACGGCGAGGAAGATCAGAATCTTCCGGGCGCTTGCGCGCAGCGCCTGGCCCAACGCGCGGAACTCGGCGACATAGGCACCGAGCTTGAAGATCCGAAAGACGCGCAGCAGCCGCAGGGCTCGGACCCCCTGAAACGCCACCGCTGAAGGGAACAGCAGCGCCAGGTAGCTCGGCAGAAAGGCGAGCAAATCGATAATGCCGAAGAAGCTGGCCGCGTAGCGAGGCGGATGACGCACACACCACAAGCGTGCGAAGTACTCCACGGTGAAGAGCACCGTGAAGGCCCACTCCAGCATTCCGAACAGGGCTCCATAGCGCGCGGACAGGGATTGGACGCTGTCCAGGACGACCACCGTCACGCTGGTCAGGATGGCGGCCATCAAGGCGACGTCGAAGGCCCGACCTCGTCCTATGCTGCCACCCGGACGACACTGAGCACGGGTTGCCGTTTGACATGGGGGTTCTCCAGCGAGGGTAGGTTTGAAGGGAGACAACTCGCCAAACGCGCAGCGCTGTTCGCTGGAGCAACGACGAACCCTGGGAACTAGGTCCCCTTCTGGCGATGGGACCCTTCGGAATCCAAAGTGGGGGGTGTCTGAGGCAGACCCGGGAAGGGGGAGTGCGAGATCAGGACGCCGGAAATTGGCCACCCTCGGCGCCTAGATTACTCCGTCCCTATCGCTAAGCTGCAGCTCGCAGAAGCGGCCAGGCCGGGGCAATGCGCTCAGTTCCCGGGCCCATGGGCGAGGGGTCGGCGAGCCCGATGTTCAGTTCTCGCGCGGACCCAAAGCGAAGCCCCGGCACCGAGTAAGTGACCGGGGCTCATTGTCGTCTTCGCGGTCGGGCCGATCGGCCCGGCGAAGTCAGTCGTTGGGGGTGCTTGCGCTCTGAATCACTTGAACCTCAACCACGGGCGTCGGCGTCTTCGCCGCAACCACTTCGTGATCGCTGGCTACCGAAACGGCGGCTCCCGTCGCGCCGACGGCCAAAGCAACGGCTGCAATGATGGCGAGCATGGTATGTCTCCTGGATGTCAAGGAAGTCTGACGATGGACATCAGTATATAAGCTTTCGCTAATATTTCAACGATCGGTTTGTAACCAGTTGTAACCGAGTGGTCGCGTGTGTGGCGCCACAACCCCCGTCGAGCAGGCGCGGATCTGCCTGGATCGGAGATCGGGACCGGAGAGGGGCGGGTGCTCCCCGACCTAGGGCCAGGGACACATCGTGAAAGCGGCATCACTGGCTGGATTAAGAACGCGACACGCGGCATGTATCCCAAGGAGTCGTTCGGGGCAACGCGCTCGGCCGATAGCGACATGGTCGACATGTGAAGCGCCTGGAACGCGGGTCAACCTTCGAGTGCGTGAATGGAGGGGCGAGGCGACTGGATTTGAGTCCTTCGCTGGTAAGCGATCGTTACTCGCGTCCGGTCTATGCGGGATTCGGTGGTCGGGGCGGGACGCCCCTGCATTATCGGACGCTGAGTACCCGAAAATGCAGCCTTTCGAGCGTCGCGCCGCTCCCAAGGCGGGCCGATCATGGCCAAAATTGCCATCGATCAGCGTCTCTCAGGTTAGCACGTGCAGCGCGTGTCCCCACCCCGGGCGAGATTACCGCCCTCCCGCGGCACCCATGCGCGCCAGCAGCTCCGCCTCTGCCAGGCGCGCCGTGTTGATGCCCAAGTGCTTGAGCTTGTGGTTGAGGGCGGCCACCTCCACCAGGGTGCCTACGTTGCGCCCGGGGCGTACCGGGATGGTCATGTGGTGGATGGCGACGTCGAGGATGGTGACGCGCTCCTCGTCGAGGCCGGTGCGGTCGACGTTCTGCCCCTCATGCCAGTCCACCAGGGTGATGGCCAGGGTGATGCGCTTATCCGGACGCACCGCGGCGGCGCCGAACAGGCGACAGATGTCGATGATCCCGATTCCGCGGGCCTCCATGTGGTAGGGCAGCATCTCGGTAGCCCGCCCGACGAGCTGGGAATCGCCCAGGCACTTGATGGTGACCATATCGTCGGCGATCAGGTGAAAGCGGCGGCGGATCAGCTCCAGGGCGCACTCGCTCTTGCCCACCGCGCTGTCCCCGAGGAGCAACACCCCGACGTCGTGGATGTCCATCAGCACCCCGTGGACCGTGGTCTCCGGGGCGAACTCAGCGTCCAGGTGCTCCCACAGGCGCTTGAAGAGCTTGGTGGTGTTATGGGGCGTGCTGAGCACCGGGATACCCCTGGGCTCCGCCACCTCCAGCAGCATCCTCGGTGGCGCACTGCCGTTGGTGACGATGACGCAGGGGAGCTCCCCCGAGAGGATGCGCTCCAGGTTGTCGAAGAGACCCGGCTCGCTCGAGTTTGCCTCGACGAAGATCACCTCCCCCTTACCGAAGACCTGGATGCGCTCGGCGCGAAAGGCGTCGAAATAACCGGTCAGCTCCAGGGAAGGGCGGTTGAGCTCGGAGGTAAGCACCCGCCGCCATAAGCCGGCGCTCCCCGCTGCGACTTCCAGTCCGAGGAGCGGATTGCTGAGCAGGTTCTCGACGGTGGTGGACATGGGCGGCCCTCCGGGTGGGGACGGCGCGCGGGGCCGACGTCGGCCCCACAATGCACACCAAGTATATTTCCCCTACCCGAGGCGGGAGACTGGGCCAGATCAACCGCGGACCGATCCGCCGCGCGAGCACCTGCGCGTCCCGTTCCCCCGGCAGTGAGATCCGAGGGCCTCAGACCAGCCGCCGCTCCTCCGTCGGCGGCTCCTCCGGCGAGGGCTGGACCGGTTTGCTGACCCTCGGCCCATTTGACAGGCGAGACGCCAATCAGTAGGTTCTTGAAAACTAAATTACTCTTGGAGTCTTGAGATGAGCGACAGCCTGAGCATGAGCTGTGACGAGTGGCGCGACCTGTGCGAGCAGTTTCCGGCGGAAATGGAGTTCGTCAAGGAGATGCTGACCGAGGCGGAAGAGGAGCTCTGCGAAGAGGTGACCCCACGCCGCTGATCCCGGACACGACCCTGCACGTCGCCGATGCCGCCTTCGGGCGGCATTTTCGTTGACTCGAATCTCTGCGGGCGCGCCATAATTCGCGCCGACAACCGGTCTCGGCCCGCACCATCACCGGTGGTTCGTTCTCCCAGCCGCACCCAACCTGCATCCGCGAGTCGGTCGGCGAGGCAGTTCCCGAAGGAAGCCCAGCCGCCTTCCCGAAGGCCCTGGGTCAGGAGCACTCATGCCACCCAGCCCACCAAGTCTGAAAGCCACTCTCCTAGCCATCCTTATCCTCATGTTGACGGTCGGGGCACCGGCGGCTGTCGGGGCCCCAGCACAGGACACCGCGACGCTGAAGGTCACCAGCGAGGGGCCTCAGGTGCACGTGGACCTTCGGGCGCCGGCGGTCGGTCTGGTTGGATTTGCCCACGGTCCCCGCACGGCGGACGAGCGCGAGACCCTGTCCCTCGCGGTTGAGAACCTCAAGACCGGCGATGGACTGGTGCGTTTCAATTCCCAGGCGGGGTGCTGGCTGAAGGACGCCCGGGTCGACTCGGACCCGGCCCCCAGGGACAAGTCCCAAGGGGAGCTCGGCGCGAGCTATGTGTTCCACTGCGACCAGCCGAAATCCTTAAGCTCCGCCGCGCTCGGGCTGTTCATGGGATTCCCGGCCCTGGCCCGGGCCCATGTGTACTACGAGGTAGCCGGTGCGGCAGGGGCAGCGGTCCTGACACCAGCCAATCCGGTGGTCTCCTTCGTCCCCCTGCGATGACCCTTGGGAGCGCAGTGCTATTGCTCTTCCCGTCCGGGCGAGGGATCGCCCGGCAGTTGCGGTGGCGATAATCCACTGCAAATGGAGCGTTTCGAGAGTCGCGCCTCTCGAAACGCGAGCTGATCGAGTGCCAGGACGGCATTTGATCCGTATCTCCCTGGGAACGCCTGATCCGCGTCTTCCCAGGGCCCGCCGCCTCCGTGACGCCCCATCCAGCGCGTTGCGGGGGCCAGGCTTGACTCGTGGCGGACCGGCCCCCGAAACGCCCTCCGCCGGGTTGGTTATACTGGACGCGCCGTGATCCGGGGCTCGTGGGATCGGAAGACGCCGGCCGCCGCCGAGTCCTACGTCGAAAAAGTCTTCGCCTCAGGGAATGACCCAGCGATTTCCTTCCATTTTGAGAGAGTCTTCATGGAGCCCGCCGAATGCGCCTGGCATGTCTGATCGCGCTGTCCCTGCTTCTGTTTGCCCTGGTCGGATGCGATCGTCCGGAGGTTCAGGGGCAGACCAGCACGATGTCCGAGGACGGCGTCGAGGAGATCGACTGGGACGCCCTGATCCCGGCGGACTGGCGACCCGAGGATCTGCTGGCCCAGTACAACCTGGACGAGCTGGACGACGAGGATCCCCGGGCCCAAGAACTGATGGAGAAGCTCAAGGCCTTGTGGGCGGAGGCTCCCGTCGTACAAGAGCTGGACGGTCGGCGCGTGCGCATACCCGGCTTCGTGGTACCCCTGGACATGGAGGCGACTCGGATCAGCGAGCTCCTGCTGGTGCCCTATTACGGGGCCTGTATCCACGTCCCGCCGCCGCCGACCAACCAGACGGTCTATGTGACGCTGCCGCCCGAGCAGGCCTTCGAGGGCCAGATGTTCGACACCGTCTGGATCACTGGCACCCTCAAGGTCACCCCCACGAGCAGCGAGCTCGCCGATGCGGGCTATCGGATCGACGCCACCGCCATCGCACCCTACGAGGGCGATGTCGGGCCCCAGTAGGCGGGCATCCGCGGCACCGGGCCGCGCCGGATTGGCGCTGCTCGGCGCCCTGTCCTTGGCGGTGCCCGGGGCCCCGCGGGCCGCGGGCCTGATGACCTCCTGCCACATCCACCCGCCCCCGGACCTGGTGGAGCGTGGAGAGCAGCCCGGCACGATCGGGCCCTACCCCTCCGGCGAGGCCTGCGAGGCAGCGCGGCTGACCCTGTTCGGGGCCCTGGGGCGCTGCCACTGCGTCCAGTCCTTCGCCGCCGGACCCTGGTCTGGCGGGGCGCGGGGAAGTGGGTCCCGCGACCTCCCGGACACGGCTCGGGACCTCGCCCCGCCCTTGCCTTAGACTGGGGCAGCCGGGGTGCCCCATGGACCCCGGGAGACGCCGATCACGTGCGTTCCTGGCACTGGATCGGCTCGCGTCGCAGGACAAGAGCGTCTCGCCACACCCCCTGACACGGACATCGACCCGAGGAAGCGCAATCCCATGTCTGCAACCGCGGTCTCGACCGCCCAGATTCTCATCGGACTCACCGGACTGGTCGTCGGGGGCGAGCTGCTGGTTCGCGGCGCGGCGGCCCTGGCCATGGCGGTCCGGATCACCCCTCTGGTGATCGGCCTCACGGTGGTGGCCTTCGGTACCAGCGCGCCCGAGCTCGCCGTGACCGTGCAGGCATCCTGGTCCGGCGCGCCCGAGCTGGCGGTGGGCAACGTGGTGGGCAGCAACATCGCCAACGTGCTCCTGATCCTGGGCCTCTCGGCCCTGGTGGCCCCCCTCGTGGTCCAGAGCCGGGTCGTTCGGATCGACGTCCCCCTGATGGTCGGCTGCTCCATCGTCCTGTGGCTGCTAGTGCTGGACCGCTCGGTGGGTCGCCTCGACGGGTTGCTCCTGTTCAGCGCCCTGATCGGTTACCTGGTCTGGTCGGTGATCCAGGGAAAGCGGGAGGGTACCGCGATCCAGGAAGAGTTCGCGGAGGCCCTGCCCCACGACGGGTCCACCGTCCGCTACTTCGCGAAGCAGGTCGGCCTGTTGGTGGGCGGGCTGGTCCTGCTGGTGATCGCGGCCCGCCTCCTGGTCGGCGGGGCGTCCGACATCGCCCGCCAGCTGGGGGTGAGCGAGCTGGTGATCGGGCTCACGATCGTCGCGGTGGGGACCTCGCTCCCCGAGCTCGTGACCTCGATCGTCGCCAGCCTGCGGGGCCAACGGGACATCGCGGTGGGCAACGTGGTGGGCAGCAACCTCTTCAACATCCTCGCGGTACTGGGCCTGGGCTCGCTGGTGGCCCCCAACGGCATCGCCGTCGCCCCCCAGGTGATCGGGCTCGATCTCCCCATCATGATCGCCACCGCCGCCGCCTGTCTTCCCATCTTCTTCACCGGGCACCGAATCAATCGGCTGGAAGGCGGGCTCTTGTTCTTCTACTTCCTGGCCTACATGGCCTACGTGGTCATGGGCGCGACGGAGGCCGACGCCATGCGCAGCTTCGAGCTTGCCATGGTGGGGTTCGTGTTCCCCCTCTCGGCGCTCGCCGTCGCCTTCAGCGTCTTTCAGCACGTGGGGAACAACCGCCGGGCGTCCTGACCGCCTTGACGGCCCTGCCGGGGCCGACCGCGGATGCGCCGCCCCCATGCCCACCACCGGCGGCGGGGATCTAGCGCCTCGGATTCTCCCGGGGACGGGTATCCCGGAAGCTCGCCCAATCGATGCCGAGCTTGCGCATGCGCGCCCGCAGCGTGTGGGGATTGACCCCGAGCACCCGGGCGGCGCCGAAGGGCCCCTCGATGCGTCCCAGGCAGCGCGCCAGGGCGGACTCGATCTGGGCCCGAATCGCGGCATCGAGGGTATCCCCGGCCGGACCCGGAGCGACGCCCCCGGCTCGGGCCGGGTCCTGGATCGACGGCCCCCCACCCAGGGCCTCGGCCGCCGCCAGACGGCGCCCCTCCCCCAGGATCGCCGCCCGCTCCATCACGGCGGCCAGCTCCCGCACATTGCCCGGCCAGTGGTACGCGAGGAGCCGTCGGATCGCGTCCTCATCGGGCGCCTGGGGCATCAGACCCAGGCGCTGGGCGGCACGCCGGGCGAAGTGGGCTGCCAGCTCGGGGATGTCGCCCGGGCGCTCCCGCAAGGGAGGCAGACGGATGGGGAAGACATGGATTCGATACCAGAGGTCGGCGCGAAAGCGCCCGGCGGCGACCATGGCCTCCAGATCCTGGTGGGTGGCGGCGATCAGGCGGACGTTCGCGTGCAGGCTCTGGTGCCCCCCCACCCGCTCGAAGCTCCCGTCCTGGAGGATCCGCAGGAGCCGAACCTGGACCGCGGGGGTCAGCTCGCCAATCTCGTCCAGAAACAGGGTCCCCCCATCCGCCCGCTCGAACCAGCCTTGGCGGCGCGCCACCGCACCGGTGAAGCTCCCGCGCTCGTGGCCGAAGAGCTCCGAGTCCGCAAGCTCTGGAGGGATGGCCCCGCAGTTGACCCGCAGGAAGGGCCCCGCGGAGCGGGACGAGCGCCCATGGATGGCGCGGGCGACCACCTCCTTGCCGGTCCCCGTTTCCCCCAGGATCAGGACAGGGGCATCGGCCCGGGCCACCAGGTCCACGGCACGCATCACCGACTTCAGCCCCGAGCCCTCGCCCACGATGGTATCGGCGATGTCCTGGCGACCGAGGCGCGCAAGGAGCGAGCGTCGATCCGCCTCGGCGGCCTCGCGCAGGGCGCTGAGCTCCCGCAGCTGGCGGTCGTTGCGCAGGGCGACGGCGATCGGCTCGCACAGGGCGGCAAGCAGGGGCTCATGCGACCTGTCGTAGGTGGCGCCAGCGCCGCTTCCGAGGACCAGGGCCCCGAGGGCCTGGTCTTCCCAGACCAGCCCTCGGGCGAGGACCGGACCCTCCCAGTCGTCCGGGAGCAGGCCGCCCAGACGGCCCCGCACATCGGCCGCGTTGCCCCTCAGAAACTCCCCGGACAGGCACCAGCGGGCGAACGGCTCGGGGCTCGCCAGGCTCCGCTCCGGCAGGCCGAGGGCAGGGGCCGGTGCCGCTCCGAAGGGGCTGGTCGAGACCTCGGCAATGGTCTCGAGGCGCCGCCGTTCCGGGTCCAGGGCGCGGACCAGCAGACGCTCGCACGGGATGCGCTCGGCCACCACCGCCGCAATGGCCCGGGCGGACAGGTCGAAACGGGGCTCTTTGCAGGCCTGGCGCCAGACGTCGAGCAGGAGGGGAAGGAAGCGCTCCATGGCCCCAGAGCATACAGTTTTTCCAGCAAATGACACGGGAAATCCGGCGGAGATCACGGGTGCCAGATGGAGGCACCCCCGATTCGTGCCTCCGACGGCCCCTCGGGCCGATCCGGCTCGATGGCACGGGCATTGCCCTCCGGATGGTGCGAAGCCAACCGAACCGGAGTCTCACCTTGATCCGAACGATCGCCCTCACCGCCGGCCGCGTATTCACAGGGCATCAGCGCCGCCTGCAGCTGTGGCTGCTCCTGAGCGCCGCGACCCTCGCCCTGCTCTTCAGCGCCGAGCACTGGATACCGCGGTGGTCCGACTCAAGCGCAATCGCCCCCGTCACCGTCCTGGCGATATTCGGCGCCGCCCTCCTGTGCGAGTACCTGGACTCGAGCCTCGGCATGGGCTACGGCACCACCCTCACCCCGATCCTGTTGATCGTGGGCTTCGAGCCGATGGCGATCGTGCCCGCGGTGCTGCTCTCGGAGCTGATCACCGGGGTAGCCGCGGGTTTACTCCATCAGCGGGACGGCAACATCGATCTGCCAAACGACCGACGCGCCCGCAAGACCCTGTTCCTGCTGGCGATCCTGAGCAGCGCGGGCGCCCTGGCCGCGGTGACCCTGGCGGTGCGCCTCCCGGGCCCGTGGTTCGGATACGCGATCGTCGCGATCGTGCTCGCCATGGGGGTGGTGACCCTGGGGAGTGCCCGCCGGCGCATCCGCTACCGGCCTGCTGGCATCCTCGCGATCGGTGGGATCGCCGCCTTCAACAAGGGGCTCAGCGGCGGCGGCTACGGCCCCCTCGTGACCTCCGGCCAGGTGGTCTCCGGGATACCCGCTCGCCAGGCCGTGGTCGTCACCTCCCTTGCGGAGTCCTTCACGTGTCTCATCGGGCTGGGCGCCTACGTATTGGTCAAGGGTCCGCCGGACCCTGCCCTGTCGCTCCCCCTGGCCGCGGGCGCGCTGCTCTCGGTCCCCTGGGCGACGGTGACCGTGCGCTATCTGCCCGAGAGCACCATCCGTGCGGCAGTCGGGGCCCTCACCCTGATCTTGGGGCTGGTATCCCTGGCGAAGCTGCTCACCTGAGCCAACCGGCTCAGACGGGATGGGGCAGACGCCCGTACAGCCGGGTGAGCTCCAGGAGCCGCTCGGCGGCGCCGGGGTCCAGCTGGGCCTGGGTATAGCGCCAGGCCCAGTTGCCCTGGGAGACGCCGGGGCGGTTCATGCAGGCCTCGGGACCCAGCCCGAGGACGTCCTGCATGGGGAACACGGCAAGGTCGGCGACCGAGGCCAGGGCCGCGCGGATGAAGTCCCACTGCATCGCGCTCCCATCGCTGTTGAGGTAGAGGCGGGCGTAGCGCTTCAGATCGGGGTCCAGGGTTTCCCACCAGCCGAGCAGGGTGTTGTTGTCGTGGGTGCCGGTGTAGACCGCGAGCTGCCGGCGTTGGTTGTGCGGCAGAAACGCCGCGCTCCCGAACCCCTCCGCCATGTCCTCGAAGGCAAACTGCAGGATGGCCATGCCGGGGAGGCCGAGCCCGTCCCGCAGGGCCTCCACATCCGGGGTGATGACCCCCAGATCCTCCGCGATCAGGGGCAGATCCTCTCCCAGCGCGACCCTCAGCGCCTCGAACAGGGCCATCCCGGGGCCCGGCACCCAGCGGCCGTTGATCGCGGTCTCCTCGCTCGCCGGGATCTCCCAGTAGCCGGCGAAGCCCCGGAAATGATCGATGCGGATCAGATCCACCTCCTCTAGGGCGTGGCGCAGCCGCTCGATCCAGAAGTGATAGCCCGACTCCGCAACGGCGGACCAGCGATAGAGCGGATTGCCCCAGCGCTGTCCGGTGGCGCTGAAGTAATCGGGCGGCACGCCCGCGATCACGGTCGGATGGCCGTGCTCATCCAGCTCGAACCACTCCCGATGGGTCCACACATCACTGGAGTCGTGGGCCACGAAGATGGGGACGTCCCCGACCAGATGGACGCCGCGCTCATGGGCGTAGCGACGCAGCTCGGACCACTGGCGGAAGAAAAGGTATTGGACGAAGACCTGGCGCTGGACCCGATCCAGATGGGCGGTGGCCCACTTGGCCAGTGCCTTGGGCTCGCGCAGGGCGAGGGGCTCCGGCCACTCGGTCCAGGGTCGGTGCCCCTCCTCCAGCTTGATGGCCGTATACAGGGCGTAGTCTTCCAGCCAGTCTTGTTGGCGGCGTCGGAAACGGGCGAAGTCCTCGCGATCACGCCGGTCAGCCCGGGTCAGGAACCCCTGGTAGGCCCGGTCGAGCAGGGCCCGCTTCCAGGTCTTGACGGCACCGAAGTCCACCCGATCGTGCGGAAAGGGCGGATGCTCCAGGTCCGCGGCATCGATCCAGCCGGTCTCCAGGAGCCGCTCCGGGCTGATCAGAAGCGGATTGCCCGCGAAAGCGGATGGGCACTGGTAGGGGGAGTCGCCGAAGCCCGTGGGCCCGAGGGGCAGCACCTGCCAGAGCCCCTGACCCGCTGCCGCCAGAAAATCCACGAACGCATAGGCGGCCGAGCCCAGGTCTCCGATCCCAAAGGGCCCGGGTAAGGAGGTGGGGTGCAGCAGGATGCCGCTGGTGCGGTGCATGACGGACTCCGGGTGTTCCTTTGAGCAGCCGGCAGTCTAACGGACCAGCGTTACGGGTGGCGAGCGCCGGGGACCGAGGGCCGGCCGGGATGTGAGCCCCTCGACGACGCGTTACCTGCTACCGTTCAATCGCCACTGAATCGGCCCGGGCCCCGGACCCCAGCGCACAACGGACACGGGCATGACCGTTACCGCCGCGATGGACTCTGAAAACGGCGACCCGGGGGCAGCCTGGAGTCACACTTCCAGCCCCGGAATTGGTTCAACCCGGAGGGCCAGGCCTTGAACCGCAACGTTCGTTCGAATCCGCAATGAGCCGACCCGCCGCCCAGACCGACCTGAGCGGGATCCCGCCGCTCGTTCGCGCCCTGGGCGACCGGGCGCGGCGGGCGGGGCACCGGCTGGCCCTCGTATTGAGCGGCTCGCTGGCCTGGACCGCCGCGGCGGCACAGACCGCGACCGCCAGCCTGGGAATGCCGTCGCGCCCATACCGGCCGGTCTGGCTCACGGATCGGGACATCGGGCCCCCGGGGGAAGGTCGCGAGACCGCCGGGGCCCTGGCCCTCCCCTTGGCCTCCGGCACCAGGCTGACGGGGAGCGAGACCGATCTGCTCGTCTACGACGCCTGGTCGGGCCTGGACGTGGACGGCCTCGCCGCCGCGACGGGGGCCCTGCGCGGCGGGGGACTTTTTCTGCTCCTGACCCCGCCCCTCGACGCCTGGCCCGACTGGGTGGACCCCCAGGCGGCGCGGATCGCGGTCTGGCCCCATGACCCGAGCACGCTGGCGAGGCGTTTCCAGCGCCGCTTTGCCCGGATCCTCACCGAGCAGCGTGATGTCCCCCTGGTGCGGGAAGGGGCCCCCGTCCCGGAGCCGCCGATGCCAGGCCCCCCGGCCCTCGAGACGCCGGCTCAGGGGTTTCGGGAGCTGGACCCGGCCGGGCCCGCGACCCGGGATCAGCGGATTGCCATCGACGCGATCCTCCGTCTGGCCCGCGGCCGCCCCCACCGGCCGCTGGTCCTCACCGCCCACCGGGGCCGCGGAAAGAGCTCCGCCCTCGGCATCGCCGCGGGTCGGCTGGTGAGCGACGGGATGGAACGGATCCTGGTCACGGCCCCCAGGCTCGGCGCCTGTGGGGCCCTCTTCCGCCGTTTCAGCCTCGCCCGCGGGGGCCAGTCGGAGATGCGGGAGGACACTGGGAAGCCGCACATCGCCCTCCAGTTCGTCGCCCCGGACGACCTGTGCGAGACGCACCCGCAGGCGGATCTGCTGCTGGTGGACGAGGCCGCGGGCATTCCGGCCCCCATGCTGGCGACCCTGCTGGCGCACTATCCCCGCATCTGCTTCGCCACGACGGTCCATGGCTACGAGGGGACCGGCCGGGGCTTCGAGGTGCGCTTTCGCGACACCCTGGACCGCCAGACCCCCGGCTGGCGCGCGCTGTCCCTGACGACACCGATCCGTTGGTCCCCCGACGACCCACTGGAGTCCCTGATCTTCCGCCTGCTGCTGCTGGACGCCGCCCCGGCCGAGATTCCGCCCCCGGACGAGGCGATGGCAGGGCCGACCGAGCTGGTGCGGCTGGACCGGGACCTGTTGATCGCGGACGAGCAGACCCTCGGCCAGGTCTTCGGCCTCCTGATCCTCGCCCATTACCAGACCCGCCCCCTGGATCTGCGGATGCTGCTCGACGGCCCCAACGTGCGGGTCTACGCCCTGCGCCAGGGCGGGCGGGTGCTCGCCACCCTGCTCGCCGCCGAGGAGGGCGGTATCGCAGGGCAAGACCTCCAACAGGCCATCTTCACCGGCCGACGCCGGCCCCGCGGTCATCTGCTCCCCCAGACCCTGTCGGCCCACGGCGGACTGGGAGAGGCCCCGGCGCTGCGCTATCTGCGGGTGATCCGCATCGCGGTGCACCCAGGCCTCACCAGGCGGGGACTCGGCGCCCGGCTGCTGCGCCGCCTCGCTCTGGATGGTCGGCGGGAGGGATTCGACCTCGCGGGGGCCAGCTTCGGGGCCACCCCCGGGCTCATCGCCTTCTGGGGGGCGTGCGGGTACCGTCCCGCCCAGATGGGCACCAGCCGCAACGCGGCGAGCGGGGAGTACGCCATCGTGGTGCTCAAGGCCCTGAGCCCGGCGGGCCGGCGGCTCGCCATCCGGGCCGAGGCACGGTTGGAGCAGCGGCTCGGGGTGCTGCTCGCCGGTCCGCTGAGGACGCTCGACCCCGGCGTGGCGGCGGCGCTGGTCGCGGCCCTGGGCGAGTCCGCCCTCGACCTGGCGGAGACATCGGGGGACGGCGATCGGGATGACCCGGGCCCGGAGATCGACGCCTTCGTCCAGGGTCACCGCACCCTGGAGGCGGCCCTCCCGGTCCTCTGCGAGCTGGTCCGCCGACGCCTGGGACCCGCCCTGCGCCGGGGTAGCATCGACCCCGGGGAGGCTGCCCTGCTGATTGCCGCGACCCGCCAGCTGCGGCCGGTCAACGCGCTGGTCAGGCTGGCCGCCGCTCCGGGTCGCGCCGCCTTGATCGAGCAGCTGAGGGGGCTCTTGGGACGGATCGCGGGCCCCTGAGTCCGGTCAGGTGGCCCCGACGGACGCCGGGGCCGTCCGGGGTCATTGAATCTGGCTCCAGACACGCCAGCGAAGGGCGGAGGACTCCCGAAGCTGCACCAGATCACCCTCGGAGGTGGAGAGGAGTGTCATGGTCTCGCCGCCGGGCAGCACCAGGGCGGCCTGGCTGGAGAAGATGGTACCGGCGGCCAGACGCATGCTGGTCCCCGCGACCGGGGCCCCGGAGCCCGTCATGAGAAGGTCCGCGCTGTCGAAGGTGCCGCTGAGATCGAAGTCGAAGGGGGTCTCGTCCAGGGCGGATCCGCTGGTGTAGGCGACGGCGTTGAGCCAGCTGGAGCCACCCGTCTTGCAGGGGTCCGGCTCCGGGATGAGGCTCGCGAAGACCACCCGCTCCCCGCGCAGCTGCGGGGCGCTCACCACCCGCTCGCCTTGGGCCGACTCGCCGTCCACCAGGTCCAGACGCCACCCCCTGTGGACCGACCAGTCGACCGGGAGACGGGTGCTGGTGCGTCCCTCGCTCGCGACCGTGCCGGAGTCGCTCCCGGGGACCTGGATGCCGGTTTCCAGGAATGACTGCTCAAGCAAGACAGGAGAGACCAATGGCGAGCCGTCCTTGTCCCAGATCCCGTAGAAGCTCTGGACCGAGAGGTCGGTGACGTCCGACTGGCCCAGATAGCGGCCGGTCCCGAAGAGGACCATGGTGCCCTCCCCGATGGGATGGGGGGCCAGAACCACCGGCGCGGTGATGGGCTGGGCGACGCCGTTCTGGGCTCGGGCCTGGAAGATCACGGTCGGGGAGTCCGTGCTGGAGAGGTCGGTCAGATCGAAGCGCCACAGATTGCCGAACAGGTCCCCCGCGTAGGCGATGGTGGCGATGGGGTCCCCACCGCCGATGGGATTGCCGCTCGAATCGACGAGCACCCGCCCGACCACCGTCGGCTGACCCAACCCGTTGGGCTCCCGGGCCTCCCCCGAGTGGCGGGGGTCATTGGCACGGCCCCGCTCGGTATCCAGCTTCGCGATCAGCCGGCCCGTTTCGATATCGACGACGTAGAGCACCGCCCGCCCGCAGGCGGTGGGCCCGCTGTCCTGATTCGGATCGTCGCACCCCGGCGCCCGCACACCGTCGTCCTCCGAGCTGTTGTAGCCGTTACCGAAGACCGCGACCCAGCGGATGGTCCCGCCGGACAGCAGGACCCGCACGATGGCCGGCTTGCCGAAGACATAGCCCATGTCCGCGTCATCCCGATCCGTGAAGTCCCACAGGTGGATGTCGGCGGCATTGACGCCGGAGACCTCGACGAGGGACGGGGAGCGGATGGCGTAAACGCCCTGGGCACCGGCCCCCAGGGCGCCCACGACCACCGAATTCCAGCCGGAGGCGCCGAGGTAGGCATCCCCCTCCGCAATGGGTCCGTCCACGTAGTTGGTATGCGGGGGATCGCTGCCGTAGCCGGGCTCGGTAAGCGCAGCCAGCTTCCCGAACAGGGGCCTGGGCACATAGGCGAAGAGCTCGGCACCCGACTCAAGCGCCACGGCCCGCAGCAGACCGTCGTTCGCCCCCACGTAAGCGATTCCCTGGCGGTCCTGGTTGTCCTCGGCGAAGGTCGGATAGTCCTGATCCCTGAAGGACCGATCCGGTGGGCCGACGATGACCGGGGCGCCATTGATGATGTCCCCGACGAGGCTTGGGCGCTTGCGAAATTCATCGACATCCTGGCCCGCGATGAACTCCATGACCGCTTTCGCCGCCTGCACCTCGGGCGAACCATCGTCCGGAAGGTCGCTGGAGGAGTCAGTCAGACCCAGGAGCGCGCGCTGGTCCTCCTCCGAGAGGTCGTTCCACGAGTCGGAGCCGAAGGCGATGGCGGTATCGGTCTTGGTGCCATCGCTGGCATAGGAGGCGGTCGCCGAGAACAGGCGTCGCGTGGTCCAGAGACGCGGCGCGACATCCTTCTCGGGGTTGCCGTCGAGCTGGTCCGCGAGGGACCAGTGGTAGTCGATGGCCGGGTCCTCGCAGAGCTCGCCGCGCGGCTTGTTCGCCTCGGGACAGGGCTCGGCGTCCAGTCCCCCCGAGACGCGGTAGGCCCGCAGATCTCCCGTCCAATCCGAGGTATCGAGGGTGGCCTGCAGAAGGAGGCTCGAGGCCGTGGCACCGCCTCCGCTGAAGGCCGGGGACGCCGCGGCGGCATCGCCCCGCACCGCCCCGGAGACAGCAGCGAGGATTCGCCGAAAATCCTCCAGCAGGGCATCCGGGTCGTGGGCCGTGCTATGCCCACCCCGCCCATTGATCCCCGCGTGCCAGAGGTCGTCGACCATCTCGGCGCGTGTCGGCTTGCTCCCACCGCTTGAAAACGCCCGCCAGTGACCTGGAAATCCATCCCTTTCGATATTCAGCCCCTGCCCATAGTCGCCGCTCGGGTAGGACACGTCGCCCTGGAGTCCGAGGCCCACGGTGAAGGTGGTGATGTGCTGCCAGTCCGCCGGATCGTTGGCCGGGTTCCAGAAGACGTAGGACTGCTCCTCACCCCTCGGCACCACGGGGTCCCGGATGACGGTCTGAACCAGATCGTCCTCCGGCCTCAGGTCCGTGACCCAGGCGTGGAAGACGATGTCCGCCAGCCCTTCGGCGTTGTCGTCCCGGTAGATCCGGGTCGAGTCGTCGGTGGGGTAGCCGGTGACGCCGAGACGCTCCGCGTACGAGTCCGCACCGGCGGGGAGCGATTGGGAGGTTCCGTCGTTGTTGGTCAGCCAGCTCGCCGGCCTGGACCCGTCGCTCCACCCGCCGTCGGAGAAGATCAGATGGAATTGATTGCGGCAGGCGCGTATCGGATTGTCACCGCCCCCGTCGGACTGGGGATCCTCGTAATAGGCACGGTCCTGGCGGCAGAAATCGAACACCCGCGCCGCCGAGGTGAGAAGGGGCTTCGCCGCGTCCGCGCCCTCGGAAAAGAGCCAGTCATGGAACCAGCCCCGACGTGTGTCATCGAAGGGGCCGAAAGGACGAAATAGGCCACTGAGATCGAGTGATTCCTGATCGAGCGACTGGTAGGTCAGGCGCACCGCTGGATTGATGTCCCCGATTGCGCGGCTCATGACCGTCTGTAGCGTGAACCAGCGATTACGATAGTAGGCGTACCAGTTGGCGAAGTTGCGCTGCGCCAACGCCTGGTCGGTCTCGCCCGAGCCTCCGAGGAGCGCTTGCCTGCTGGCAAGGATTTCACTGCTGGTCCCGTTGATGTCTTGATCGGAGCCCGCTTCCACCCACTCGAGGCAGAGATCGACCCAGGCGGATCGCTCCGCCTCGGACGCCTGCTCCCAGAACGCATCGAATCCCGCCTCGGTGCATGTCGCAAGGCCCCCATTGGGGTCAGGGTAGAACTCGCCCTCTCGGACTCGATGGTAGAATGCCGGACAACGCTCCGGAGGCGCGGAGGCGTCGTGCATGCATGCGAGGGCCAACTGTCTCGCCTTGTCTGCCAGGACCTTGTAGGGGTCGGTTTCAGTCGAGGTCACCAGGCTGGCCAGACTGGGGTCCAGCGTATAGACCCCTGGGTAGAGGGAATCGCCGCCGACCGCGCAGGGAGACACGTCGTCCTGCCACACCGGCGCATAGTGGCCCGCCAGGTCCAGGGTGCACGCGCGATCGATGTTCGGGCAGAGCGCGCTACAGCTGGTTCCCGCTAGAGCCCCCACCAGATCCGCATCCTGGCAGCTGGAGCAGAACTCATCGTGAAAGAAGTCCCTCTGCGCGCCGGGGAAGGACGCGTGGGGATAGCTGGTACCGTCCGAGCGCAGCGGCGGCAGATAGATCCGGTCCGGATCGTAGTACTGGGGGTTCGAGATGCTTGCCGTGTCGCTGGCATCGAATCGGCGCGCCATCGTGTTCCCGCCCAGATCCAGCTCGAGCGACGCGTTCGCGGCGCGCATGCTGCCCGCGTTGTCCAGGGTCACCACCAGGTTCGGCGGCACGCCCTTCATTAGATAGGGCGGGGCGTGGCTGATCGGAATCTCATCCACAGCCTGGGCCAACCCGGCCAGCAGCAGGGCGAGAAGGCTCCAGACAAAGCCGCCTCCTACCCGCGTTGGGGAAGCCGCTGAACCGCCCGCCCTGGTCTTGGCTCGCAACTGACTCATTGGGTTCTCCAGAGGGCCCTCCAGGGCCTACCAGCCGAAGACCTTGGCGATGGTCGTCTGCAGGATCGTCCTGGATTGGCCGGTCTGGCCGATACCCAGGGCGCTCACGGTGTAGAAGTGGATCCCGCGATCCCGGGCCGCGGACTCGAAGTCCAGGGGCGGGACATAGCGCTCCTCCACCACGACGCGGGGCTGACGATCCGCCGAAACCCCCGAGAAGGCCGAGTCACCGAGGTTCGCCAGGGGGACCCCCTGCGTCGGCGCCGCGCTCGAGCGCCAGTCGGAGAGAACCGCCTCCAGGTGCGTGCAGGCGGACGCCGCGTCGGAATCGGTGACTTTGCACGCCTCCACCAGGCTTCCCGGACCCCAGGCGTCCAGCCCCGGGGGCGAGGCGCTCTGCTCGATGGCCGTCAGCGCCGCCTGGAGGGCCGCCTCGGCGGCCTGGAAGGCCCCCGCCTGCTCCTTCAGGTTGCCCGTCATGCGCTCCTGCAGGATGGTGCCGCGCATGAACCCGAGCCCCAGAATCGTCATCACCGCGAGGATCAAGAGACCCGTGATCAGCACGGCTCCCGCCGGGGCGCGCCGCATCGCGGCTCGGCGTACTGGGCACCCGGGGAAGTGGCCAGGCCGGCGTGGCGGGCTCCGGAGTCGTGGCGCAGTCATCGCTGAACGAACCACGGGGAGCTCGCCCGGATGGCCACGGTGACATCGAAGGACTGGTAGATGCGCCGGTCGGCCGATAGCCCATAACCGAGATCGCCCGGGTCCGACGCCTCCGGGGCGGGAGAGGCGGCCTCGGTGCGGACCTCCTCGGCCGCCGTGGCGAGAACCTGGATCCGCGCGCTGTCCACCCGGTCCCAGTAGCCCTGCTGGGAGACCCAGGCCGCATCCGGGGTCACCCCGGCCAGATCGAGGAAGCGCGTCCCGCTGACCGGGTCCGCGTCGCCGTCGTAGATCACCCGCAGATCGGCCACGTCAGCGACCAGCGACTGGGCACGCGGGGAGGTGCTGGTGCTCCAGCGGCACAGGCCCGGACGGTAGCGATCGGGCGCGGACGTGCAATTGGTGCGGTCGCCGCCCCCTTGGACGGCCCCGTCCCTGTTGTCGATACAGCAGAGGTAATAGACGCTGTACTCGAAGGGGAACACCCGTGCACGGACGGTGGCCCCGGGAGAGCTGTCGGTGCCCATGCGGTTGTAGGCACGGGAGAGGACCCCGCTCGCGTTGGCCTGGTTTCCCGCCTGGTCCGCGTCGCAGCCAGCGGGACTCCCGCCCCCGGCGTAGGTCACCGCGTGCTGCAGAGAGCTTGGTAAGTCGTCCCCCGGGCAGGTCCGCGGATTGGTGATCGTGAAGATATCGGTCGCCTCGCAGTCGGTGATCAGGGCGAGCCTGCCGCCGGTGAGGTCCCTATCCGAATCGACTAGCCCGACCGGACGGGTCCGATCCGATTCCTGAGACGGTAGGGGCAACGCCGCGTAGACACCCTCCCCGTCCGCGCCCCAGGTGACGATCACGTCCCCCCGCAACCACTGCTCGCCCACCGCGTACTCGGCACCGAAGGTGCCGTCGGTGTCGGTCCCCGAAAGCCCGGCCAGCCAACCGTCGCCCCCCCCCTGCGAGGACGCGTAGCCAAGGGGCCGATCCGGGCCGATCGCGGGGGCGCCGGCGCAGCCCGGCTGGCCACCCTGCGGGTCCAGGAGGTCGCAGGCCACCACGCTCAATGACTGCTGGGCCACGTCCAGGACCATGCTGCGGCATCCGGTCCCACGAGCCGCGCGGAGATCCGAGGCGATCATCTGAGTCGCGAAGCGACCGTTCTCCTGAGCCCGCGCCTCGGCCTCACCCAGGCGATAGGAGGCCTTGCTCGCGACGAACATCTGGAGAATCCCACCAACCAGGAAGAGCCCCACCGCCATGGCGATCAGCAGCTCGACCATGGCCAGTGCGCGCCCGCGGCGGCGACGCCCCGCCGCGCCCCACCGAGCTCGACCCGAAAGGGCCGCGAGCGCCCCTCGAGGAACCGCCGCGACTCGGATCTTGGTCAGTAGGACGTGGGAGGGCATGGCTCGCGGGACTCAGATGGCGGTGGGGATACGGGTGCAGAACCGAAACTCCAGCTGAGCCGGCGCCGTGCCCTGGGGGTCCGCCTCCGACCGGCGATCCCCGCGCCGGTCGTCCCAGCGAATGCTTATGGCGCAGTTGCCGCTGCCGCAGAAATTGAGCACCGAGCTCCCGCAGTCCACCCGGACGAAGTCCCCGGCGGCCGGCGGTGGAAGGCCGAGCGCGCAGAAGTCCCGTATCCAGCGGTCGACCGCGTTCGTGCCGCTCAGGGTCCCCTCGCAGTCGTCGAAGGCGATCGCGATCGACCCCCGGGACGCCTGCCCCAGGGGAAAGAACGACGCCGGATCGGCGCGCAGCCGGTCCGCCACGTCCTGGGCCGCCAGCGTCGCCGTCGTCCGCAGCTCGGCACTGTCGTTGGCCCGCACGCCAGTGATCTGCAGGGCGGCCAGTCCCAACAGTCCGACGCTCAGAACTACCACCGCCACCAACACCTCGACCAGGGAGAAGCCCGCGGCACCCCGGGGACGGCGCCCGGGTCCGTCGGTCCCTGCCGAACCGCCTGCACCCGCGCTATGAGCGCACAGGGAGGAAGTCAGGGACCTGTAGGGAAGTCTTTCCATGGCCAAATGACTAACAGTCGCCCTCGCGGATTCGACCCCATTGCGGTCGCCTCGATCGACTCTGGGGGCTGACATCCGGGATCCCCGCGGTCTGAGCCAGACCCACCGTAGCAACTGGCACCCCACCCGTAAGCGGTCCTGGAGCCCGTGGCCGTGGGCACACCGGCGCTCTGACGTCTGGGACGCCTATCAAAGAATAGCGCGTATCTTCTACTAATTTTCGTTGAAGCGACGTGAGGTTGGCCGGATGGGGTCGGAACCTCCCGCTCGACCGGTCGGCATTCGGCACGATCCCAGGGCCTCTGTCGCGCACCGGGCGCCCGCGGAGACGCCCACCCTGCGCTGCCCTGGTTACGCCAGGGGCTCGGGTCGCGAGCCGATCAAACGCCTGGACAGCGGCTAATCGGTCCTGGGGAAGCGAGGTGTCGGCGCCCGGGTGTGGTCCACACCGGAACCGAGGTCCGGCGGATCTCGCTACTTGATCGCGGCCTCGATCAGGCGACTCATAGGCGCCAGTGCCTTGCCGGCAGCGGCGTCCAGCCCGTGGCGCTTCGCCAGGTAACCGGGGTCGTTCCAGACGACGTGGGCCCGGTCCTGGTCGTCCTGCCAGACCAGGATCCTGAGCGGCAGATCGATCCCCATGGTGGGGGCCGCGTCCATGAGGGGAGTGCCGACCTTGGGGTTACCGACGATCAGGAGCACGGCGGGACGCAGCTCGAGCCCCGCGGAGGCGGCCTCGCGGCCATGATCGATGCGTGCGAAGACCTTAGCGCCCTTGGCCGTGAGCGTGGACTCGATGCGCTCCACGGTCTTGGCAACCGGATACGCGCTCTCGCGGCTGATCAGACCGACCTCGTCCGAGGCGGCCGCGGATGCAACCAGCGGTATCAGAAGCAAAAAGGCGATGGTAGTCCCGCTTCTCATCCTCGGTCTCCTCTGGCAGGGTTTGCGGGGCCGGCGCGCGGCCGTGGCAGGCCGCTAGCCTCGGAACCGGGTCAAGCGCGAGCGCCCTTGTGAACCCATCGCGCCCCTACTCGGCCCTCGGGGCGCTAGTCGCCACCGGGGTCCTCAGCGTCGCTGATCGGCTTGGTCGCCCTGGCGCAGTCGACAACTTTGCCGAGAACTAGCTCTGTCTTTTTCTGATTTTTCATTGACATTTGTCAATCCCGCACCCCCCTGGTCGTCTTTCTCGAGCCGTTGGCTGGGCTTGCCGATGCCCGAAGTCCAAACCGGTGGGCTTCGGGAAAAGCGGTGCGGGGGAGCCCGCGCGCTCCGCCCACTAGATCATCACTTGTCCCCCAGGAAGATGGATATGAATCGATTGCCTCCCGTCCGACCGACGAAACTTGGCATGACCCTGCTCGCCGCCTCATCGGGCACCGTCGCCGCCACCCCTAATCTAAACGATTTCAAAGACCTGTGTGATTTTCAGTATGGCACGATCGGGACCGTACTGGACGGGTGCTTTCTGTGTCACGTGAGCACGAACGGGGGCAACCGCAACGACTACGGCAATGCCTTCGCCGCCATGAAGATCAGTAACGACACGACAGATGTTCAGGACGCGCTGACGACGATCGAGCCGGGCGACTCGGACGGCGACATCATCTGAGAGGGCAAAACGATCGACTTCCCCGAGTCGCGATATCGGACCCGACCAACCGGGGACATCCGATCGACCCCCACCGGCGCAAGGCAAGCTCCCGCTCGCGCGCCAAAAAAAGGGGCGCCGCCGGCGCCCCCTTTTGGCCTCACGTGGACCAGGTCCTCTCGCAATCAGCCCTCGAGGTTGTCCAGCGCTTTCTGGAAGCGGTTGGCGTGGGAACGCTCGGCCTTGGCCAGGGTCTCAAACCAATCGGCGATCTCGTCGAAACCCTCGTCGCGGGCGGTCTTGGCCATGCCCGGGTACATGTCGGTGTACTCGTGGGTCTCACCGGCGATCGAGGCCTTCAGGTTGTCGGAGGTGCCGCCGATGGGCAGACCCGTCGCGGGATCGCCGACCGCCTCCAGGTATTCCAGGTGGCCGTGGGCATGGCCGGTCTCACCCTCGGCGGTGGAGCGGAAGACGGCCGCGACGTCGTTGTAGCCCTCCACGTCCGCCTTGCTGGCGAAGTACAGGTAGCGACGGTTGGCCTGGGACTCGCCCGCGAAGGCCTCCTTCAGGCTGTTTTCGGTCTTGCTGCCCTTGAGCTCCATGATGATCTCCTCGGTAAACGCCTCGGTTGGAAGGGGTTGCTGTGTCAGCAGAGGCAAAGATAGGGATCGCGCGACCGATTACGAAATTGTTTGTTCCAATGACGCCGATAGTCGATCTTTATGAGGACGGCGTCGCAGGCTCGTCGAGGTAACGCACGCAGCGAAGCTCCGCCGCCCTCACCGCTTGGGAGACCACGTCGATCACAGCGGTGCGCGGGAAGCTTCGACGCCAGGCGAGGGCGACACGGCGCGAGGGAGGGTCGCTCGCGAAGGGCCGCGCGCACAGGATGTTGCGTGAGAAGAAGGGGTCCTCGCTGCTCGCGGTGCAGGGCAGCACGGTGATCCCCACCCCGCTCGCCACCATGCAGCGGATCGTCTCCAGGGATCCGCCCTCGAACCGCCGTTGGAGGCCGCCGCTCAAGGTGTCGGTTTGCAGGCATCCGGGACAGGCCTTGAGGACCTGGTCGCGAAAACAGTGACCGGAGCCGAGCAGGAGGACATGCTCTCCAGCCAGCTCCTCGATGGGGATGCTGGCGCGTGCCTGCCAGGGGTGGCTGGTCGGCAGGAGGACCACGAAGCCCTCGTCGTACAGGGGCCGGGTAACGATGCCGGGCTCCTCGAAGGGCAAGGAGATGACGATCAAATCCAGCTCGCCGCGCTTGAGGCGCTCCGTCAGGATGGCGGTAAAATTCTCCTCGATCATCAGCGGCATGTCGGGGGCCCGCTCGGCCAGCAGGGGCACCAGGTGGGGCAGCAGATAGGGACCGACCGTGTAGATGGCCCCCAGACGCAGTGGCCCGGCCAGGGGGTCTTTGCCTTGGCGGGCGAGCCGCCGGATGCCCTCGGCCTCCTCCAGGACTCGCTGGGCCTGCTCCACGATCCGCTGGCCCACGGCCGTGATCGTCACCTCGCCGGGTCCGCGCTCGAACAGGCTGATCCCGAGCTCGTCCTCCAGCTTGCGCACCGCCACGGACAGGGTAGGCTGGCTGACGAAGCAGGTTTCGGCGGCCCGCCCGAAGTGCCGCTCCCGGGCGACCGCAACCACGTAGCGCAATTCATTGAGGGTCATGGTCGACGTATATGGGGACGCCAGGGGCCTGACCGCAGGGGGCTGACGTGCCGAGACATCGACCACGGCGCCCAGGGGCCTCAGCGACCCTTGGCCCGGCGCGCCCGGATGGTCTGTGAACTGTCTCCGGGCAGCTGCCCCGGTGACCTGATAGAAACCTGCAACAATCCATCGCCGGCCTCGGCGACCCAGATGCCACGGCTCCCAATGCCCTTTTGCCCATGACGCACCTAACCGAGAAGTCAGATGGAGCCAGGCCGGCGAACCCACTTGCGGAGGGAGACCGACCAGACCCCCAGCGCGTGGTGCAGATCACGGACCCGCACCTCTTCGCCGACCCCTCGGGCAGGCTCCTCGGCCTCAACACTAGGACCACCTTCGAGATGGTGCTTGCGCAGGTGCTCGACAGAGCGGCAGCCAACCGCACGGCCGCCTTGGTGCTGACCGGTGACCTGGTGCACGATGGATCGCCCGAGGGCTATGCGTACCTTCGTCAAGTCCTGGACTCGACCGGCCTACCCTGCTACTGCATCCCTGGAAACCATGACCAACCGGAGCTCCTCGACCGATGGCTCGGCGACGCGGCCGTGGGGCCCTTGGCCAGCCGGGGGCTGGGTCCCTGGAATCTAATCTTTCTCGACTCGACCATCCCCGGTGAGGATGGCGGCGGGCTCGGACGCGACCAGATCGAGGGAGTGGACAGGCTGCTTCGCGAGGACCCCGCCCCGACGCTGGTGCTGCTCCATCAACACCCGGTGCCTGTCGGGAGCGTCTGGATGGACACCATGGACGTGAGAAACGGTCATGAGCTGCTCGCCGTCTGCGACCGCCACCCGAATGTCCGCGCCCTGGTCTTCGGACATATCCACCAGGAGTTCGCGGTCCAACGGGGCGACTACCAGATCCTCGGCACACCGTCCGCCTGCGTTCAGTTCCTGCCGGGGAGCAGGGACTTCGCGATGGACACCCGCACCCCCGGCTACCGCGAGCTCCTGCTCCACCCGGAGGGACGGCTGGAGACCGTCGTGCGGCGCCTGGAAGCCTATCCCGAGCCCTTCCGCCCGGACCATAGTGGGTACTGAGGGCCGACGCGGCGGGGTCGACCGCCCCTCCCGCTCATCCCCCCGGGGGCTCCAGATCCACGGGTAGGAGGTCTCCGACATCGATACCCTCCGTGCCGTGCACGAGACGCACCGCCAGGGCCTCCACCCCGCCCTCGACCGCCTCCAGGAGACGACGCCCATAAGCCGGATCGATCTCCCAGGCCGGTCCCACCCGATCCGCCTCCGGCCGGTTCGCCGCGAACAGGATCACGCCGCGTAGGCCAAGCCGCACCGCCGCGAGGAGCAGGTCGAGGTGCTTGCGGCCCCGCTCGCTCACAGCGTCGGGAAAGCGCAGTCGGTCCCCGTCGAGCAGGGTGACGTTCTTCACCTCGACCAGGGCATCCGAGCCCGGTCCCTTGGAGAGTCCGATATCGAGCCGGCCTCGGCGGAGCCCGGCCGGCTCGAAGGACACCTCCCGACGCAGCCGCGGATATCCCGCCAGGGGCCGGATGCGGCCCGCGGCAATGGCCTCCGCCACGACCGCGTTGGGACGCGCGGTGTTGACACCGATCCAGCCCCCGCCCATGTCGACCCGCTCCAGGGTCCACGCGAGCTTGCGACTCGGGCTGTTGCTGTGACTGAGCTGAACCGGCGCGCCGGGCTCCCAACACGTGGCCATGGAGCCGGTGTTGGGGCAATGGGCGACCACGACCCGTCCGTCGGCCAACTCCACGTCCGCGAGGAAGCGCTGGTAGCGGCGCAGGATGCGCCCGTCGGTCAGGGGCGGCAGCAGCAGAGGAGACCCTCAGTCCACGGAGAAGTCGGAGAGCGGCCGGTAGTCGAGGGGCTCGCAAGCGACCACCGTGACGGATGCCTGGGGTGGACCCACCCGCAGCCAGTCCTTGAGCTGCCCCACCGCCTGGGGCTCCCCACAGACCAGAACCTCCACCTGACCGTCGGGCAGATTGCGGGCGTAGCCCGTCACCCCCAGCCGCACGGCCTGCTCCCGGGTGGAGGCCCGGAAAAACACACCCTGTACCCGCCCCCCCACCTGGCAGCGGAAGCAGACACGGTGGTCCCGTTGTGAATCATCCACGGCTCATCCCCCGGGCTTGGACCTGTCGTTGGCAAACCGGGCGCGCCCCGGAGCCATCATTTGCCGGCGGCCGCCTGGCGCTCGCGCTTGTACTTCGCGAAGGGCAGCTCTCGGTAGCGTCCCTCGACCACATACTGCCCCAGCCACATGAATTCCTCCGTGTCCCGCGTGGCGCCGATGTACTTGTTCACCAGGTTGCCATCCAGGTCGAAGAAGGCGAACACGGGGGTCGCCCGCACCCGGTGCTCCTTGAGGGCGAAGTCCTTCTGGGGCATGGGGTTCCCGCTGAAGTCCGTGATCTCGACGTCCCCCTCCACATCGACCGGGAAGATCAGGAAATTCTCCTTGTAGTATTCCTGGACCTGGGGCTGGTTGAGCACCGTCGTCTTCATGCGGTGACAAAACGGGCACTCGTCCATCTCGAACATCAGGAGGACGCCCTTCTTCCCCTCCTCCTTGGCCCTCTGGATCTCCTCCTGGAAGTCGCCGAAGGTCTGGTCGAAGAAGAACTGGGAGGGATCCCGCGGCTCCGCCGGCACGGCACCAGCGGCCAGCACGAGCAGCAGAAGCAGGATCAGGTTGGAAGACTCGAAACGCGGCAACAGACGGGACATTGGATCGCTCTCATCAAACTCAGTGCTCGGACGCGACCAGCGCGGCCATTTTGGCGCGAGATTCTCGCGACATCCCGGGCCGGTTTCAACGTGGGGCCGATCAACAGGGATGTCACGGCTGGTAGACTTACGCGGATTTGGAGGTACCCCATGGCCGTGACCATCTACCACAATCCGCGCTGCAGCAAGTCGCGGGCGACGCTCAAGCTGATCGAGGAGCGCGGAATCGAGCCCGAGGTGGTGCGCTATCTGGACGCACCGCCGGACGCATCGACCCTCGACGGGCTCCTCAGGCTCCTGGGCCTGGAGCCCCGGGAGCTGATGCGCCGCAAGGAGCCCGAGTACCAGGCGCTGGGCCTGGACGACCCCGCCCTGTCCCGGGAGGCATTGATCGCCGCCATGGTGACCCACCCCCGCCTGATCGAGCGACCCATCGTCGCCAAGGACGGCAAGGCGATCCTCGGTCGCCCGCCCGAGCGGGTCCTGGATCTGCTGTAGGGGTCATACCGCCATGAGCTACATCCTCGTTTTGTACTACAGTCGCTACGGGGCCACCGCCGAGATGGCCCGGCAGGTGGCCCGGGGGATCGAGTCGGTCCCGGGGATGGAGGCGCGCCTGCGCACCGTCCCGGCGGTCTCCACGGTCTGCGAGGCGGTGGAGGACAGCATTCCACCCGCCGGCGCGCCCTACGCCACCCTGGAGGACCTGCGCCACTGCGCCGGGCTGGCCCTGGGCAGCCCGACCCGGTTCGGCAACATGGCCGCACCGCTCAAATACTTCCTCGACGGGACCAGCGCCCTGTGGCTGGGTGGCGCGCTGTCCGGCAAGCCCGCGGGGGTCTTCACCTCCACCTCGAGCCTCCACGGGGGACAGGAGGCCACCCTACTCAGCATGATGCTGCCCCTGCTCCATCACGGCATGATCCTCCTGGGTCTGCCCTACAGCGAGCCGGATCTGATCCGCACCCGAAGCGGTGGCACCCCCTACGGCCCCTCCCACCTGGCGGGACCCGACAGCGACCTGCCCCTGACCGAGGAGGAGCGACGGCTGTGCTTCGCCCTAGGCAAACGGCTGGCCGAGACCGCCGGGGCCCTCGCCCGGCACCCGGGCTGAACGACCAACCCGCACGCCCCTTGGCCCTACAACCCCGGCAGCTCAGCCTGCCCATCGAGCGGATCCGCGAGCCGACCCTGGAGGAGTTCCTGCCGGGTCCCAACGCCGAGGCCGTGGCCGCGGTCACGGCGAGCGCCGCGGGTCGCGGGGAGCCCTTCCTCTTCCTGTTCGGCCACCCCGGCACCGGCAAGTCCCACCTGCTCCAGGCCGCCTCGCGGGCCGCTGGCCGATCGGGGCGCCGGGCGCACTTCGTCGCCCTCGGCGATCCGGACGTGGCACCCGGGCTCCTGGACCAGCTGGACGAATTCGATCTCGTGGCGGTGGACGATCTCGATCGGATCACCGGCCGGCCGGACTGGGAGCACGCCCTGTTCGGCCTCTTCAATCGCCTGCGCGAGCGTGGCCGGACCCTCCTCACGGCCGCCGCCGGCGCCCCGGAGGCCCTGGGGCTCGGGCTGCCGGACCTCGTGTCCCGCCTTCAATGGGGGCCCCGTTATCGGCTCCTCCCCCTCAGCGAGGCCGACTGCGAGGCCCTTCTGGCGGGGGCCGCCCAGCGCAGGGGCTTTCGGCTCGGCCCCGAGGTGGTGCGCTACATCATGACCTATCATGCCCGAGACCCTGCCGCCCTGGTGGAGCTGGTGGCGCGCCTGGACACCGCGAGCCTTCGGGAGCAGCGGCGGCCCACCATCCCCATGGTGCGCCAGGTGATGCGAGGCGACGGGCAGGGCCGCCCGGATCCCGGCTAGGGAAGCGCTGATTTATCGCGCTTTCCGTGCGGGCCAAGGAGGGCCCGCCATTTTCAAGGGCCTTGGTCCCTTGAAAATGGAGCCTCCCGAGACTCTCGCGTCTCGGGACGCGAGCTGATCCAATGCCAGGATGGCATTGGATCAGCGTCTTCCAAGGGAGCGGCGATTCCTTGCGCTGCCCGCGCCGAGCCCCTCATTCGTCCTTCCAGCCCTGAATGCGAGCCTTTCGGCTCCACACCCAGACGTACTGGACGCCGCTGACCACCAGGGTCCCCAGGCAGGCCCAGACGAGGGTGGCGATCAGGGGCCTCGGCAAAGCGTAGACCCCGGCATCCAGGATCACCACCACCACCAGCACGAGCTGGAGCACGGTGTTGAGCTTGCTCACCAGCGTCGGGGCCGCCTCGACCTCGGCGACCCGGAAGTGGTAGGCAAGGGCGCCGCTCACGATCACCAGGTCCCGAAAGACGGCCGCCAGCACCAGCCAGACCGGGATCAGGCCCATGGAGCCGAGGACCAGGAAGCAGCTCACCAGCAGGATCTTGTCCGCCAGGGGGTCCAGCATGCCACCCAGCCGGCTCTGCCACCCGAAGTGGTTGGCGAGATAGCCATCGATCCCGTCCGAGACCCCGGCGACGGCGAACAACGCCAGGGCCCAGCCGAACTCCTGCTCCAGGAGCAGCCATACCACGGGGACCACGGCGATCAGTCGCAGGGCGCTGATGATGTTCGGCAGGTCTCGGAGCTGCATCGGGGTCTGCGGGACGGCGTTCAGGCAGGCAATGCTAGCCTCAGGGACCGAGTCACTCAATCGCCGGGGCCCATCGGGCGGGCAGACAGACGCCCGACGCCGCTGGTAGTTCCAGGGATCAGACTCCAGATAACGTCAGGTCAGTTCCACACCGCGCCCCGCGGGAGCCCTTACTCATGACCCTGCCGCGATCCTTGGTCCCGCTCGCCCTATGTGCCGCCCTCCCCGCCTGGGCCGCCCAGAAGCCCGCGTCGGCGCCGCCCGCCCCGGTGATCGCCGCCGAGGTGCGCACGGAGCCCTTCGCCGACCGGGTGGAGGCCCTGGGGACGCTCCGCGCCAACGAGTCGGTCTCGCTCACGGCCAATGTCACGGAGACGGTCTCCGTCATCCACTTCGACGATGGCCAGCAGGTGAAACGGGGGGAGGTGCTGGTGGAGATGACCAGCGCCGAGGAGCATGCCCTGCTGGAGGAGGCCCGCGCCCGGCTCGCGGAGGCCCAGCGCCAGTATGATCGGGTGAAGTCCCTGGTCACCCAGCGCTCGGCCTCCGAGTCCCTGCTCGACGAGCGCCGCAGGGACCTGGACACCGCCCGGGCCCTGTTGGTCGCCATCGAGTCGCGCTTGGCGGACCGGCTGATCAAGGCCCCGTTCGACGGCGTCCTGGGGCTGCGCAACATCAGCCCCGGCGCCCTGGTGACGCCGGGCGATCTAATCACCACCCTGGACGACACCGGCGTCATGAAGCTCGACTTCACCGTGCCCAGCGTCTTCCTGCGGGACCTCGCCCCCGGACTCGCCATCGAGGCCCGCGCCCCCGCCTACGGCGAGCGGACCTTCGAGGGGGCCGTGCGCAGCATCGACAGTCGCGTCGATCCGGTGACGCGCTCCGTGCGGGTACGCGCCCTGATCCCCAACCCCGACCGCACCCTCAAGCCCGGCGTGCTGATGCGGGTGGAGCTGCTGCGCAACCCGCGTGAGACCCTGGTGGTCCCCGAGTCGGCCCTCCTCCAGAAGGGGCGCGATCACCATGTCATGCGGATCGACGTGGACGCGAAGGCCGAGCGCGTGGCGGTCAAGGTCGGTGCCCGCCGGCCCGGCCAGGCGGAGATCCTCGAGGGTCTCTCGGCCGGTGATCGGGTCATCACCCACGGGGCGGACAAGGTCCGTCCGGGCCAGGCGGTCCGCGTCCAGGCCCTGGACGACGGCACCCGGCCCCTCGCCGAACTCGTGGGCGCCGCGCCATGATCCTCTCCGATCTCTCCGTCACCCGGCCGGTCCTGGCCGCGGTCCTCTCCCTGCTCCTGATCGCCTTCGGGCTGGTCGCCTTCGACCGCCTGCCGCTGCGGGAGTATCCGGACATCGACCCCCCCGTGGTCTCGGTCGAGACCCGCTACCCCGGGGCCTCGGCGAACGTCGTGGAGACCCGGATCACCCAGCTCATCGAGGACCGCATCTCGGGCGTCGAGGGGATCCGCACCGTGGAGTCGGTGAGCGAGGACGGACGCTCCGCCATCACCATCGAGTTCGGCATCGGGCGCGACATCGACGGGGCCGCCAACGACGTGCGCGACCGGGTCTCGGGCATCCTGGATCAGCTGCCCGTGGAGGCGGACCCGCCCGATATCCAGAAGGTGGACAGCAACGAGGACGTGATCATGTGGCTCAACCTGGTGAGCGACCGCATGACCGTCCCGGAGCTGACGGACTACGCGCGGCGCTACCTGGTGGACCGCTTCTCGGTGCTCGACGGGGTGGCGCGGGTGCGCGTCGGCGGGGACCAGACCTTCGCCATGCGCATCTGGCTCGACCGCAACGCCCTGGCCGCGCGGGGGCTCACGGTCGCGGACGTCGAGAATGCCCTGCGGGCCGAGAATCTGGAGCTGCCCGCGGGAAGCGTGGAGTCCCGGAGCCGCCAGTTCAGCGTGCGGGTCGACCGGACCTTCTCCACCCCGAAGCAGTTCGCCAGGCTGGTCCTGGGGCAGGGCTCCGACGGCTACCTGGTGCGCCTGGGGGACGTAGCCCGGGTCGAGCGGGGCACCGAGGAGAACCGCACCTTCTTCCGCGGCAACGGCGTGCCCATGGTGGGCCTGGGGATCATCAAGCAGTCCACGGCCAACACCATCGCGGTGGCGGACGCGGCCAAGGCCGAGATGGCGCGGATCAACCCGACCCTGCCCGAGGGGATGGAGATCAAGCAGAGCTACGACACCTCGGTGTTCGTCAAGGGGGCGATCCGGGAGGTCTACAAGACCCTGGGCATCGCCATCTCCCTGGTGGTGCTGGTGATCTTCCTTTTCCTGGGCTCGTTACGCGCCATGCTGGTGCCCGCTGTGACGGTACCGGTCTCCCTGATCGCCACCTTCACCGTGCTGCTGATGCTGGGGTTCTCCATCAACATCCTCACCCTCCTCGCCCTGGTCCTGGCCATCGGCCTGGTGGTGGACGACGCCATCGTGGTGCTGGAGAACATCCACCGCCGCATGGCGCAATACGGGGAGACGCGCCTGGTCGCCGCCTACCGGGGCACCCGGCAGGTGGGCTTCGCGGTGGTGGCCACCTCGGTGGTGCTGGTGGCGGTGTTCGTGCCCATCGCCTTTCTCCAGGGTGACGTGGGCAGGCTCTTCTCCGAGTTCGCCCTGACCATGGCCGCGGCGGTGGCCTTCTCGACCTTCGTGGCCCTCACCCTCTCGCCCATGCTGGCCTCCAAGATCCTGCCCCAGGACCACCGCCAGGCGTCCTTGAGCCGGGCCGTGGACTGGGCCTTCGGCGGCGTGCGCAGGGCCTATCTGGGACTCCTCAAGCTCCTGCTGCGGGCGCGCTGGCTGGTGCTGCTGGTGTTCCTCGGGACCCTGGCCGCCGCCTGGTGGCTGTTCGAGCAGATCCCCCGGGAGTACGCCCCCAAGGAGGACCGGGGGGCCTTCTTCGTCCTGGTGGACGGACCCGAGGGGGCCTCCTATGCCTACATGAAGGAGTACATGGACGAGATCGAGCGCCGGCTCCTGCCCTACGCGGAGTCCGGCGAGGCGATCCGCGTCCTGGTGCGGGCACCGCGCATCTTCGGCAGCGCCCAGATCTTCAACTCCGGCATCGTCATCATGGTGCTCAACGACTTCTCCGAGCGCCGCTCCGCCTGGGCGATCATCGACGAGGTGAAGGGCAAGCTCGCGGACCTCCCCGGCGTCCGGGCCTTTCCCGTGATGCGTCAGGGGTTCGGCGCCCGCATCCAGAAGCCGGTGCAGTTCGTGCTGGGGGGCGGGACCTACGAGGAGCTGGCCCAGTGGCGCGACACCCTGCTCGCCGAGATCGAGAAGGACAACCCGGGGCTCACCAGCATCGACTGGGACTACAAGGAGACCAAGCCCCAGCTGCGGGTGGAGATCGACTATGACCGGGCGGCGGACCTCGGTGTCAAGGTGGGGACCATCGGGCGCACCCTGGAGACCATGCTGGGCTCGCGGCAGGTGACCACCTATCTCGACGCCGGGGAGGAGTACGACGTGATCCTGGAGGGCGAGCGGGACGCCCAGCGCACCCCGGCGAGCCTGACCAATCTCTACGTGCGCTCCGAGCGCAGCGGCGAGCTGATCCCCCTCGCCAGCCTGGTCAGTGTCGCCGAGATCGCGGACTCCAAGAGCCTCAACCGCTACAACCGGGTGCGGGCCATCACCATCGAGGCCAACCTGGCGGACGGGCTGGCCCTCGGGGATGCCCTGAGCTACCTGGAGTCCAAGGTGCGCCAGCACCTCCCGGAGCAGGCCCAGGTGGACTACAAGGGCCAGTCCGCCGACTTCCGGGAGTCGAGCGCCGGGATCCTGTTCGTCTTCCTGCTGGGGCTGGTGGTGGTCTTCCTGGTCCTGGCCGCCCAGTTCGAGAGCTGGATCCACCCCCTGGTGATCATGCTCACGGTCCCGCTGGCCATGGCCGGCGCCCTCCTCGGACTCTGGTGGGCGGGCGAGACCCTGAACCTCTACAGCCAGATCGGGCTGATCATGCTGGTGGGGCTCGCGGCCAAGAACGGGATCCTGATCGTGGAGTTCGCCAACCAGCTGCGGGACCAGGGGCTGGCCTTCCGTGACGCCCTGCTGGAGGCCTCCCAGGTGCGGCTGCGCCCGATCGTCATGACCGGCATCACCACCGCGGCCGGATCCGTCCCCCTGCTGCTGTCGAGCGGTGCGGGCGCGGAGACCCGAGCGGTCATCGGCACCGTCATCCTGTTCGGCGTCCTCGCCGCCACCTTCTTCACCCTGTTCGTGGTGCCGGTGGCCTACGACCTCCTCGCCCGCCGCACGGGGTCCCCCGGCGACGTCCAACGCCAGCTGGAGCGGGAGCAGGCCCTGGCGGGGGACGCGGCCGGCGTCGCTGCCGACTGATCCCGGATCATCGGGACGCGGGGATGCGCCAGGCGGCGATGATGGCCTCCGCGGGCGTGCGCTCCAACCGCTCATCCCGCCGCGCCCGCAGCCGCGCGACGCCCCCGGGCAGCCGCTGTCCCGCCGGCTCCGCCGCCGCACCGAGACCCACGATGTGGGGGACGTTCTGGGTGCCCGGGCGCAGGACCCGTGTCAATTGGCAGGGCGGCAAGAGCACGGACGGAGCGATGGAGATCGGCAGGTAATCCCCTGAAGGTCGGGCTTCAGCTCGACTAAGACGTTGACGCGAAACCGAAGGGTCGCGGTCGGGCCCGATCCACGCCGGTCCCTCAGGTCCCGACCTCGCCCGAGGCGATCAGGGCCATGCGTACCAGCTCCGCCAGGGACTCCGCCCGCATCTTCTCCATGACCCGTGCCCGATGGGCCTCTACCGTCTTGGCGGTGACCCCGAGCCCCGCGGCGATCTCCTTGTTGGACTTGCCCTCGGTGACCATCGCCATGACCTCGTGCTCACGGGGGGTCAGCTCCGCCAGGCGCGCGGCGATCTCCGCCTGATTGGCCCGGGTGACCCGTCGCCGCTGGTCCAGCTCCAGGGCGTTGCGGATGCTGCGCAGCAGGTCCTCGTCATGGAAAGGCTTCTCGATAAAGTCCACGGCCCCCGCCTTCATGGCCCTGACGGCCATGGCAACGTCCCCGTGGCCGGTGATTATGATCACCGGCAGCCGATAGCCCTCCTGGGCGAGGTAGCCCTGCAGCTCGAGGCCGCTCATACCGGGCATGCGCACATCCAGGAGCAGGCAACCGGCCCGCCCCGGATAGTAAGCGGCGAGAAAGG
>Ga0316578_10000013_pt1 | contig 38026 bp, 59 predicted proteins | sample J0NA_2_FD_203076 | JGI IMG/M metagenome (GOLD analysis project Ga0316578, IMG submission 203076) | Rhizosphere microbial communities from salt marsh grasses in Alabama, United States - J0-2_160517rDrC | ecosystem: Host-associated > Plants > Roots > Rhizosphere | place: USA: Alabama | collected... | reverse complement strand
AATAACTTGTTGGCACATGTTATTTCTTCTATGCCCCACCAAGTCTGTTTTTTCTCACTAACATCATCACCTTTATCTACCACAAGCCAATCAGGATTATTTTTTCTTATTCCTTTCACAAACCAACGCTGAACACAAAACCAATTTATCACGTCCTTTTTAGTTTGTCTATTATCTCCAGCAGATTTGTCAACTGTTGATTGAGTATAACAATCTTTAAAAGAAGGTGTTTCAGGTTTCAACTCTTGCTTTATTTTATTTTTTTCTTTACGTTTTTCTCTAGCTTTTTCTTCAAGCCTTAAAGTATTTTCTTTGATATCTTCAATTTTTTTTGAAAACTTTTTTCTCCAATTATTTCCCACTATCATATTCTCTACCTTCCAACAAATTCACAGAAGATGCCTGTAAATCCTTCAGTGTTCCATTTATTTCAACCAATAATTCAACCCAATCCTCCTTATAATTGATACCACACAAACGTTTGCAGTCATTAGAAAAAGCAACCGCTTCAAAATCATTCATCTCAACAATACGGTCTCTCCAGGATGTTACTTTTCTAATCCATCCGATACCATATTTTGTTTCGACTTTATCACCGATGAAGTATTTTCGAGCCATTCTAATCCCTTAATTTTCCTAGCATCATCTACTAGAATCTCTCTATGGTCATTCATCCAAATTGGAGCACGAAAAATAACATCATTCCAAGACCAACCATCAAGCACTAACAACTCCGCAGCAATCACATTGTATAATATACTATTTTGTTCAGATATTAATTTAGCACTATTTAATATATCTCTTAATCTATCATAAAATAATACAAAAGGATCTTCATTAGGTCTATTTAATATAATACTATTTCCATCATCTAATAAGATTTCAATAGAATTCACACCAAATGCTTCTGATAATTCAAAAACAACTTCACCCATTCCAAATAAAATTAAATCTTCTAAATCAAATTCATCATTAAATTCATCATTAACATGTTTTATAGGAAATAATAAATTATTTTCTTTCATTTCAACTATTCATCCAGCATCATACTGATATCAACATATATAAAAAAAATAAAATTTGTCAACCCATACGTTTTAGATAATTTCCTTTTTCATATTCTCTACGCTTATCTTCATCCGTAACATAATCCATAATAATTTGTATTTTATTTTTACCTTGAATTGCAGACAAAAATGAACGAATAGAATTAACTAAATGAGCATTCCTACCAATAACCTGACCAACATCTTTAGGATGTGTTCTTAAAGCCACAAGAGCACTATAACCATTACTCTCTATATCAACCTGAACCTCCTCTGGATGATTTACAAAATGACGAACAAGCATTACTACTTCACGAATAGCATCTATTACCAATGGATCAATTTTGCCTAAATTTTTACCCATATCAAATACCCAAATCAGCCTTTCTAGTCGCAATTTCCTTATTACGACGTTCTACCAATATCTTAGCATCCTCCTCATTTATTCCTTCACGATGCTTCCAATTTGTCCTCATTGCCCGCTCTCTAGAAGCATAAAGTTCTTTAAATTGACGACTATATCTTCTCACCATACTTCTAATCTCGTCCTGTGTTTTTATTGGCAAATATCCATTGTTTTGTAAAAAACATCTTGCTTCATCAATAAATTTACGTTTATCTATAGGTAACTTAATGCTAACAAAATCATTCAATATTTCACATATAGGCATCTGTTCCATGCTTGCATCACCTCAGCATCTATATTATTTTATAATAGATATTATTAATATATGTCAAAATATTTTTTTCTAACATATCATAACAAACTCGATTTCACCATAAACATCTATCTCAAAAATATAAAATCATCAAATTGGTGTTGTAGAAAGTATAAAAGAAATCAATATATTATCAGAATCTAATGGAATTTTAAAAACTTCATTAGCAACTTTCACATTAACAATATATTCACCACAATCATCAACATCAACAAAACCAACCAATCCAATCATATCCAAAAATGGTTCATTTTCACTATCAAATCTAAATTTTGTTCCGGTTAAAAATTTTAAACTTGAAATATTAGAATACCAATCAACTATCTCTTCTAAATTATCACCATATCCAGCAACAACCATATTAACCATATGTCTCATAACAGATATTATCATATCATTAAAAAATTCAATACCACAAAACTCAACAAAATCATTATCTATTTTTACTATACCTGCACTTCTCATCAAAGAGGGATAGTTAACTTTCCCAATAGGTCGTAACGATTCTATATTTCCATTCACATCATATAAAACAAAACTTCCATCAACAACCTTAGTGCGAACCTGCCATAATAATTCAATTCCATCATCAACAATTTCAGCTTTTACCCACATCCCGTCTGGTGTTTTTGCATAATATTCCAAGACTCTTTCTTTGTTGCTCATTAATTTCATCATATTCTTTTTCGCTCAAAACATCTTCACGCCATACATATCTAACTATATCATCTAATTTTATAGCAACAGCTACTTTTCTTAAATGTTCATGCTTAAAATAATCATCCTCCATCCTATCAAGATAAAACTGTATTTTTTTTGTATATTTTATTTTTTTTGCCTTGGTATATTTCCTATAAATTTTAATATTTAACCCTGGAGGATTATTAAATAACATATCCCTATTCAGCCACACATCAAAAGATGCCTTTATAACACGTGGGTCTCTTTTACTTGCCATATTATTTTGGAATAATTATCTTTGGTTTTTCAGAAGCTACTTTCATAGCTTTAATATTGTCATCTGTTTTATCAGTAACTAATTTTGTAACTTCTTTTACACGTCTTGCTCTCTCATCAGCCTTATTACCAACAGCTTCTTTCATTGCTTCAGCAAGCGCTATATCTTCTTCAATTCCAACAGGATCACCATCATCACAATCCATTGGAATATCTGCATTGAAGATATCATCCTCTATTGTATCAGTCTCATTAAATAATTCTGGTACTTTGTTACCTTGCTGAATTTCAGCAACCCTTTCACCTTTGGCTACTACATTTGCAAGCCTAGCCTTAGCCCTATCCGTCCATCCAACAGTTGGTGATTCCATAGGAATATTACCAATCAATTCTATTCCACAATTAGATGTATCAGGAATATCTTTATCACCATATATACTTCTACATTCCTCTTCTGATTCAAAAACCTCTATTATTCCATCTTCAATATGACGAACAACAAATAATTCAAGATCTTCTTTAGTTATAACATTATCTCTACCACCAGCCATTTCAGACATAGCTTCTTCTATATCATTAGGAATAATCCCTATCGGAAAAGTCGCCCCTTGAAGCATAGCCCACAAATGCGTTTGACCAAAATTCTGCTCCCTCCAATCAGCCGGAAACAACTCAATAGCTTCAGATTGTTCACCACAAAGCTCTCTTTTAATCCTCTGCTTTAAACTATAAAAATAATCATCAGACCCTTTTAACCCTTTTGCCCATTGAATCATCAAATGAGCAATCTTCTGAGGAGCACCGTCTGGTGTAGTAAAAGCAGGAGATTCAACTTCCTTAATAAAAATTGCAACATGTCCATTTTGAAAGGCAGCCACAACATTAGATTCCTGTGCATCTGGTGGAACTTGAAAAGGAATCAATGGTTTCCAAGGTTTATATTTTAAATTTCTATCAGATCCCCTTTTTTTCATCTAAACCTCGCTTTCACCTCAATGGTAATATTTTTTCTTGGTATACCTCTCTTCAATACATGAACAATTGAAAATCCTTCATTCATGTAACACTCTGAAACTTCATCCGCACAATCAGACCGAGTTTCAAATCCCATGGTAAAATATTTACCATAATTATCTTTCATGATTAAAGCCCAAGGCTTTTTAAGATTTCGTAATGCTTCAATTTTAGAATTACATTCTTCAACATCCTCAACAATTTTTACAATATCTTCTATTGGAATCTTAACAATAAAAGTATCTTTTTCAACATTATCATTCATCTTCTTGAAACCTTTCTTCTAATTCTGTTAAACGAGCAATCATATGCCTTTCATTATCATTACAAATAGCAATACGTTTAAACATAATACCCAACTTTCTTTTCATATAAAAATATGAACTTATACTTCCAATGAAAAAAAATACTACTGCAACAAAAAACATACTCAATAACATATCAAAAATCCACTATACCTAAATCACCAATTGTCAAGGATTCCTTGTCAATTGCTAAATCAACTTCTTCCTTCGACATTCCTTTTTTTATCAATATATTTTTAGCTGCTCTATATTTTTTATCCAAAGAAAAAACTAATTCTTGAATGGCATCATGTCTAAATCGGTACCACTCTGCACGAAATTCATTTTCGATTGAAACACGAGCATCATCATATTTGAAACCAAAAAAATTAATCACATCTTTTGGCATTCCTTTAAAACGCTCACGAACATATTCTTTTTGGTCCATACACAATGGATTCAATTTTATTTCATTAGTCATCTTCAAATCCATCAACAAACATTCTAGCAATAACAGCCTGATTATTTAAAGCAGAACTCTCAACTGACATAGCTGTTTGATAAGCTATTCCAATCAAGTCCTGAAACATTTTTGCCGATTGCATTCTTAAAACAATTTTTTCATATAAAAACTGTTTAGAATCACTTATTTCATCATCAATTTTACGTCTTTCAAAATAAGCATTGCTAGACAAATGCTCAAAAGCATTAATTGCAGCCTGTGATTTCCAAACAACTTTTACCTTTTCAACTTTTTCATCCATTTTCAACCTTACAACGAACTCGAGTTCGCAATTAATCCACTAAGACAGGAGGTGCCCAAGGAGACCTATAAAATCTATTTCTAAATTTCATGCCATTTGATGGAACAATCCTAACCCAATATCTCCCAGGCTTATCCATTTTGCCACCAAAATGATCAGCACCTAACACAGGATTCGGTTTTCCACCTTTTGACCAGTCTTCTAAAGCAGACAAAATATCATTCCACATGTCTCTATGATTACTCCATTTAAGTCTATGTGGCCATCCAACCGGTTTCTTACCTTTTAAATTCAAATTCAAAATCCATCTTCTGGTATGCGTGCTACGATACTTTATCGCAGCAGAATATTTCCTTACAACGTCAACAAATTTCATCTTTGAATTTTTAGCACCTTTCCACCTTGTAGCATATACCCAAGCAATTCCTATACATTCATCAACAGCATCAAAACCAGCCTCACCAGCACAACTTCTGGCAACCCATAATTTTACACTATCATCCCATTCTGCCTTAGGAATCGGCCTATTGTTTGAAACAGAAACATTAGAAATACCATCTATATTACTATCAGCATTAACAACAAAACTACAAACAAACATTGAAAAACAAAACAAAAACTTTATAAATTTCAAAAACATATATATCCTCCTATTCAAAACTGCAACCAAAGTATAAAACACATCAATTCTATCGTCAAATAACTATCTTCTACGCTTTTTTCTACTCTCCATCAATTTTGATACTTCAAACATAGCATTTTGGTCTTGATCATCAAAATCTATTTCATCACACTGACCAGACAAATACTTACTAACCATAATTTCGCATGCATGCTTTATTTTATAATCCCATTCAATTGACTTCCATTTTGTCATTTGTTTCTTATGACAAGATGGACATAGGCGAAATCTGATAATTTCCTCTTTCTCGTCCACTCCTTTCCCGTAAACAGTCATATTAGTAGAAATCATATCATCTCTAGGTACGTATTTTTCACACCCACGACAAAATCCATATACTTTATTATAATCTTTCATTTTACCCACTTGTTAACCATACCAGTATAAAAAAAATAATAAGACCTATCACTATTCTAAATTGAAATGAAAAGTCCCTACTATTTGGCACTAATATTTTACCATCAAATCCACGTATCCAATTATCATCTTTCATTTTAACAACATTTCAATCTTTCCAAAACACATATACTTCGACTTGCATCCCGCAAAGTATCTATTTAATAGATAACCAAAACAACAAAATTATTTTTTATCTTCAACTATATCGTCTTCAACTATATCATCCTCGTCTTCGACTATACCTAAAATATCACTCCAAGGTATAACAACACGTTTCTCACGACCAAAATTTATCTCTGTACCTGAATATCTTCCAATAAAAATCCTATCACCAACTTTTACATCAGGAATAACAAGTGTTCCATCAGACATTACCCTACCAGGACCAACAGCCAAAACAACAGCAGTATCTGGAACTTCTTTAGTATTCAAAGGAAGTACAATACCACCAGGTGATTTCTTTTCTTCTGGTTCATCTCTCTCCACAAACACGTTATCATGAAACGGTTTTATTTTCATCTTATATCCTTCCATTTCTTAATCAACTGTCCTATTTCCATGACACGATTACTATCTTCAACAGTCAATCTTGACGAAATAGAACGACAACCTTTTTTCTTCTTTGCTCCTGCAACAAATATTACATCATCAACAGAAATTACTCCATTATCAATTGCTTCTTTACCAAAATTTTCAACCAAACCAAATGATTCAAGCAACCCAACAGCCATATTATCACCAAAATCAATCCTCAACATATCCAGGATTCAACCATTCTTGAAGAACAACTTTATCCTGCGGAACATATTCTTTATCCAAAATAAGTTCTTTAACAATTGCATCATGTTTTAATGCAATTCCATCTGCAAAAGAACTACTTGTAAAACATCCAAAACATCTAACACGTGCCTTCAACAAAACACCATCTGTACTTTTTTCATTAGCTTGAGATGTAACCAAATAAAGTTTCATGTATCAATATTACCTTTATAAAACTCATACGTCAATATCATCAAATAATCGCATCTGTCTTTTTCTCATAGCTGCATTAATCCTTGATTTTGCTAACTCAAAATACTCCTTATCAATTTCTATACCAACAAAATTAAATCCCTCCATCACTGCCCCTCTACCAGTCGACCCAGACCCCATAAATGGGTCCAAAATAACCCCATCCCTTGGAGTTACAAGCCTACACAAATATTTCATTAAATCTGTAGGCTTTACCGTTTCATGGGAATTACCAATAAATTCTCTATTTCTACAATCACTCAATAACATTCCATGCTTAAATTGTGATCTACTACTATTCAACCCGTCATCACGATCTTTTTTCTTGGCTTTTGAGCAATAAAAAAATCTAGCTTTATTGCCCATCAATTTAACTGGACATGCTGGATGACATTTCCAATCTTCTATCGTTTCAAATCCATTTTCATCACCATGTCTAATCCAAGATCCTCTATAATCAAATTGAGAATATACATTTTTCCCTGGTTTAGATGGTTCAAGTCCAGATAATGAACCACTTTTATTTTTTACTTTTTTATATCCTAAAAATTCACAATCAGGATGATGAGATAATACAATATTTGATGGCCATCTACCATCTTCATTTGAAATATATACTACTCCAGCCTTTTGCATAAATGTACCTATACCTATATAATCACTCTTTCTTTCTTGAAACTCAATATTGTCATCAGTTGCTATTCTAGAATCATCTATATTTAACCCACCAGTATTATAAACTCCAATATTATCTTTAATAGAACCAATATATTTTTTCCTTGCCAAACAAATAGGTTCATTAGCTGGCTTTAAAGAATATTTGCTCTTCGGCATTCCATTACCAAATATCCATTGAATTTGGTCCAATATTTCAAATCCAGCATCTTCTATATTCACAACAAGTCTGTGATATGTTCTGACACCACCAAATGAAAACAAATGTCCTCCAGGTTTTAATACTCTCAAACACTCTTCCCATATATCAACAGATGGAACACTATAATCCCATTTTTTTGACATAAATTTAATACCATATGGTGGGTCTGTAACTATAGAATCTATACAATTATCTTCAAACTCTTTAATAACTGATAAACATTCACCACAAAACAAATCAACTGGTTTCTCAAACATATAAATCCACCATAATTCAAAATAAACCTAATTGCCTACCACCTTTATAACCATCTATTTGATAATAAACAACTTCACTACTTTTATGCCTTTCTCCATCCTTAACAATAGTACTATTAGAATCACACAAACGACTAAAATCAAGCCATTTAGCACCATAATTTTCACAAACTATAACTTGACCATGTCTTTCAATCGACCAATTAGCCAATTTTTCATAATTTAAACGACTAGAACCATAATGATAATATTTACCCGCATCAACATATGGTGGGTCTATAAACCATGTAGCATTTTCATTTTCTATTTCAACATACGATTTATTAACTATTTTCCAATGCCTTATATACCTCAACTGACGTGCTATCCTATTCTTAATATATATACTCCAAAAAGATTTAGGTCGTGTACCACCTTTCATCCATTTAGATGGTAATTTACAAGGATGATCAGACCCTTTACTCAACCAAAATCCTATCAAATATTTAGCACCTTCTGATACTGATAAATCATCAACACTATCAAAATCTATAGGCAAAGAAAGGATATCTGATTCACTAGCATTAATCAAATAATCCCATAATATACAAATCTTTTCATCTAAATCATAAAGAAGAACATCCTTATAATAATACCTAACTGAATACCCAGCAGAGCCAGCAAATGGTTCTATTATTCTATTATATAATGGAGCATCATATGATAATGAAAGCCTCCATTTGCCACCATAATACGTAAAAAACGGAAACAAATTAGATGACATTAAGAAACCCTATTTAATTTATCTTCTCCTCTATATAAAACCGTCAAAGCATCAGATATTTCCTGACTTACTGTAACTCCAGATTCTTTTGACTTCTCAACTATCTTTAAATAAACATCAACTGGAATTGCACAACGTACGTATTTAGTATTATTCCTAATACGACCAACACCTAAACCCAATTTATTAGAAACACTTTCATCATTTAATCTAATATTTCTCAAATACAAAATTGGGTCTTCTGTAAAATTAATCTCATCCATGAATTCATTTAACTCATCAACAGAAATACCTCCTTTTCTCAAACAATTTACCCTTTTAAGTTTCTGCTTATATTCAACCATTACATCATAAAATTTCTTTCCATTATTCATCTCATTATATTCATATTTCCAATCTCTCCAATTATCAGAATTTATAAGTTTGTAATACACATTCGTATACGACCAAGGCATCGTTTCTACCCATTTTCTAGCAGCATCATCCCTAAATGACATTTTCCACCTATACAATACCATAGACATCTGCACTGTTCTATAAGAACAGCGAAGTTCTCCACTACAAAAATCTTTAAACAAACTATACCCAATTTCTTCATATGTATTATTAGCCTTAATTTCTGATAAAACCTCTCCTAATTTCCAAAAAGAACGATTCATATCTTCTGATATTTTTTTAGCATACACTAACAATTTGTTCATTTTTCAACCTTTTCATCTTTCCTAATTAGCATCCAACTAATTATCTTTTTCGCCAATACTGCTTTCTACTTTTCTTCTGACTAGCCATCCTCTTCAATGCAGTTTCTTTTCTCCAACCAAATCCAGTCCATTTAGCATATGGATACTTATCCCTTATATTTGCCCAAACAAACATACCCTTACTAGGGGCTCTCAAAAACCTATTATAAATTTGCTCTTGTACATTTGAATATCTATATACTGTACTACGTTGACCTTCCTCACTAGGCAAAAATTGAATGTACAAATATCTCTTCTTTGGATCATATCCAACCGCTTCAACATTAGAGCTTTCTACAGAAACTAAAGTTGGTACTGTTGCTGGAAGTTTCATAACAAATATTATTACTCAATTATAATACAAAATCAACATTTTTAAAATCCAATTCCTTATCTGCCCCAATCCCTTCTATTCCTTTTCTGCTCTTCTACATTTTGCTCTGCAATGCTCTATTCTGTTCCATATCACTTCACATCAGTTCAATTCCTCTCGAATCCTTCTCTGCTCGAATCTATTCTCTTCCTATCTTTTCCTTTTCCTCTATAACCTATTCACTTCGACTCCGTTCTTCTCCACACCATTTCTTATCACTTCCGTTCCCATCTAATCATTTTCTAACTTTTCCAAACTGATCAACTCAACTCCATCTCCGCTCGACTCCTTTCCTTTCCCTTTTATTTCCATTCAATTCCAGTGTTCTCTATTCCTTTTCCTCTCTCAACCAATCGCCTCAACACAGATCCATTTCGTCTAATCTCAGTTCAGGTCAGAACTAATCCTTATCCTTTCATCTCAACTAGCGTCTATTCCCTTCCTTTTCAGTTCAGATCAAGTCCGCTCTTCTCCATTTCTAATCCAATCTGTTCTTATCGCCTCGGAGCCCCTTCCTATTCCTTTCCAATCCAGTCATCCCGATTCGAATCCTTTCCTTTTCTTAAAAACGAACTCGAGTTCGCAAACAAATATCCTTTTCAATTCAAATCTCAACTTCTATGGTGACTTCCATTCCTTTTCAGTTCACTACAAAACAGTTCTATATATTTCATTTCCTTTTCCGCACAAGACCCGTCTTATCTCTTCCTTTTCTAGTCGGAACATTTATGCTCTCTTCCTTTTCTTTTCATCTCAATACGCTCCGTTGAACTCATCTCCTTTTCTCACCTAATCCACTCCTCACCTTTCCTATTCTTCTCTATTCTTCTCCTATCGGGTCTCCTTCATTTCCTTTCCAATCCAGTCTTCTCTAGTCCTATCCATTTCTTTTCGTGTCGATTCTTCTCGATTCTTCTCCTCTTCTTTTCCATTCTCAACAATCAGATCATCTGTCTTCTTATCCTTTTCGTTTCAATCCACGCCCCATTTAAAGGGGCGACACAACAGTAAATTCAAAGTCATTTTCAATTCCAATGATTTTCATCACACATATTAACTTCAATTATTTTATATTCATATATTCCCTTTCCACTATTTCTCCATTGTCCAAGACCGCGATAAGCACCATAATTAAGCCATTCTTTAATAGTTTCAAGCATTTCTGATTTTGTCCAAACAATATTTCCATCTTCATCTTTTACTGTTTTCCCCCCTTTTTTTACAATCTTCGGTGCTTTCCCCTTCAAATCCATATACTCAATATCAAAAACAAGTTTAGTTCCTGCTGGAACTGTTTCACTATTTGCTAACGCTGTAATCTCACCTCGAGCCGTTTGGGCTCTTAATGGACGTTGACATTCACCAATCTTTCCACCATCTGGCACAAGCAATCTAATCTTTCGTGGTTTCACAAAAATCAAACCATCAATCTTCTTTTTGTATGCTGTAAATTTTGAAGATAATGTACCTTCAGCACGATACAGCATTCCACAAACATCCTTAAAATTACCTTTCATCTGAAAATCCCACATAATCGGTATACCATCTTCATCACGTGGAAAAACGGTTGTTCCTTTATCAAGAATTATCTTAGCAGCTTCTTCAGGAGAAAGATCTTTTGTTAATGCTTCCATTTCTTCCTTCATTTTCTTTGAATCTGGAGCATTTTTTGCTATAAATTCACCATATATATTGGGATCTGGCGACATCCCAAGCATTTCTTCCAACAAAGTAGCCTCAACCGTTACAACATTCATCTTAAAACTCATCTTCAACCCTTTCTTCAATTTCACCATATGTACAAGCCAAACATATACCAGTTTTAGGTAAAACAGGACTTGCACCGCATATTTTACATTTTCTTTCTAAATAAAAATCATCTTCAAACAATAAATGATTCTCCTTATCCTTTCGTCTTTGTCTATACATTCTCCTTGTACTATGTTTTTTCTTACCCATCTTCTCTTCCCTGAATTGATGCTAATATTCTATCCATTGAAACTGGTCTATATCCTGTTACATCAACCGATACATTAAAATGTTTATTACTATTTCTTGCTTCAGATAATTTATTAGAATGTCCATAAATATTATGGAAATCCCCTATATCATAAAGTATAGGTTCATGAGACAAGATAACCCTTCCTAAAATATATTTGCAATCCAAAGCCTGTCTAAACCCAATTCTTTCCCACCATCCTATATTATGACATCTATCATGATTTCCAAGGATAATAAGATTCTTTCGTCCATTTAATCGATTCAATATATCAATAGCTTTTCTCTTTGACCCATAGAACATAAAATCTCCAAGATAAAATACTATATCATCATTAGATACAACTTCATTCCATTTTCTTATCAACTCTTCATCCATTTCTTCAACAGATGAAAAAGGTCTATTTTCATATTCTATTATTTTTTTATGACCAAAATGATGGTCTGAAGTCACAAAAAGCATTAAATCTCCTTATAAAAATAATAAAAAATAAATCAAAAATACTATTCGAATTATCATTTCCAATAATAGATGACGAACATGCTAATTCATAAAAATCTCGTTCTTTATAAACAATACCACCATATAATACTTCAACAGCCTCAATATCGTCATCATGCAATTCAAATACTCCATTATATTTATAAAGTGGATACATAATAGCATTATGTTCTTCAGAATGACCAATTCCAATCATATGTCCAAATTCATGAGCTAATACTATACCAAAACAAAGTCCATCTTTATCATCACAATCTAAATTCCAATTCCAATCATCAATATTCAATACAATATCAACTCCTAAAATACAGTCTTTATAACGTGTAACATGAAGATAAGTTGTAGAAGCTTTATGCTTTTTACGCTTACAATTCCCATCATAACAAGCAAATATACAATTATTACCATCATTAGATATTTCATTACAATCATCCCAAAATAAATCAATATTCAATGGTAAAGAAGCATCTTCTACCCACAAATCAAAAGATTCTTTAACAGCTAATTCAATGCTTTTCTTTTTACCAATTTTAAGCATACTATAATCTAGTATAATTTCAATCAAAGGCTCTTTCCATGTTAAATTTTGGCCTTCACTATTCTCATAAAGAGAATATGCATTAGAATTTATAGATAAAAATAAAATTATAAAAAACGATAACACTTTCATAACTAATTCCTTATTCCTATTTAGGATAAATCAAATCTCCTGTATCTCCAACTTCCTTTCCTTCTATTCCACCATTTTTCCTCCATTCTTCCATCTTCTTTTTTGATCCCCAACACCCACCTGGACATCTATTATATAAATATCTAACAATTGACCGCAAACACTTCTGACATTCATCATCAGCCCGATTAACTGCAGCTGTCAAATCATTACTGAGTACAGCCGTAACAAAATGACCACAATGTTGTCCTCTTAAAACATGATTATTAATAGCTAACAAAATAGCATCAGGAATATTATCATATTCACTTTTCATATCTTCACCATCCTCAATCTCAACAAACTTCATTCTATCAAAATCCCAATTCACTTTTACTTCTGAATTTTTATATTGCCCTCTACGAATCATAAATGGCTCAAACTTCACTATCTAATCCTTCCTAACTAACAGGAATATTATCATATTAACATACACAAGCATTAAATTTTTTCAAGTTCAGAAATACTCAAATCATCTATAGATTCACCATCTTCAGATTCCCAATCAAACCATTCCCCTTCCTCATATATTTGAAGACCTCCTACATTACAATAATCTGGTTTAACATTATTATTATACTGAAACATGTCATAATCAGCCAAAACAGTTAAAATCTTCTTCGCTTCAACTAAAGACTGAATATATACATAAAAAGCCTCCATAGGAACCTGTGGTATCCACCAAACACGCAAATCTCCATTTTTATATTCCATAATCTCATCCTTCCTAACGAACTCGAGTTCGTTTTCTTAAACCACTTTTAACTTCATTTTACCCCTACCGCACAAACTTCTAAGTCACTACCTAAGCATTGCCTAAAAGCAGTCTCTATCTTTTCTTCAAAAGCTATCCTGTCATCACTATCCCAAAACACAAACTCTCCTTCTCTACTAATAATCTCATAACCACAATATTTGGAATCTTTTTCTCTCGTATCAATTCTAAAATATTTTACTTTAACCATTTTCATTCTCCTCCTTCTCATCCTGGATCTCCCAGGAAATCACTCTATGTTTTTATTAACCATCAAAAACAAATTTGTCAACTATAAATTACTCAATCATCAACGTTTCCTTTATTAATGAATGATTCCAGTCTACTATTAAAACAGAATATGAACTAATATTCGCTCTATCTGATTCTCTCTCCTCTCTATGCCATATACCACACTTCTCCATACTAGCAATTGTGTCACGAATGTCTTTTCTAGCTAAGTTAGGAAATCTTTCTGACAACAATGTGATATACGGAGCCATCCATATTTCAGGATTGTCATATTTTTCTCTCATATCATGTGCAACTTTAGCAAAAGACTTCCATCGTTCAACCTCTTCATCATCTATCTTTTTTGATATAGATTCTTTCTTTGAACAACTTTTCCTGTCAACTACTAATACACATTCTACCATTTCAATAGGATTAAAATATAGATCTTCACCTATAAATCTAAGAAGATCTCCAGACATAGAATCAGGCATAGAACACACTATACAATGTTTACCAAGCTCTTTCAATTTCGCTACTACTGGAATATAATCTCTATCACCCCCAATAATACAAAAAACCTCAATATTATCACGTGTATAAACTGTTTCCATAGCATCAACAGCAAGCACTAAATCTGCTGAATTTTTCGATAATTCTGCAAGAACATGTACTGACTTAAACCCATCTAACGCAAGTTCATCTGCCATAGTAGCATAATCATGAGCACCAAATGGTAAGTAATTTCTTCTTACAACGACAGTGGATTCAAGGTCATTTTCAAGTCTATCTATAACAGCTTCTACTATTTTCACAAATAAAATATCGTGTTCTTTGTATTTATGCTTCAAAGACAAATACAAATTTTCAAAATCTATAAAAACTGCCCCAAATTTCAAAATATCTCCTTTCCGTATACCCCAATGATTTTCATCACCCGTGTCAAGACATGAATCAATCATATATATATCTAACAACGATAAAAAAATTTGTCAACACATTTTTTTTGTTGCAAATCACTCAAAAAGTATTATCATTAATAACAAGATGTCGAACAAGATGTTCGAAGAAAGGCACATAAAATGATAAAAATCAAAGGAATAAAAAAATGATGTTTAAAAGGCATCCAATAACGAATCAATTATTATATTGTTCTCAAGGAGAATTGCGTGAGATTAACTTTTTTGGGGCTGACCTTAAATGGGCCAATCTAAAAGAAGCCAACCTTAAAGGAGCCTACCTCAAAGAGGCCAATTTAAAAGAGGCCATCCTCAAAAGGACATATCTCGAAGAGGCCAATCTCGAAGGAGCCAACCTCAAAGAGGCTTACTTAAAAGGGGCTGACCTTGAAGGGGCTGACCTCGAAGATGCTAATCTAAAATATGCCGACCTAGAAGGGACCTATCTAAAAGGGGCTTACCTTAAAGAGGCCAATCTCGAAGGGGCCAAAATGGAAGGGACATATCTAAAAGGGGCTTACCTTAAAGGGGCCAATCTCGAAGGGGCCAACCTTAAATGGGCCAATCTAAAAGAAGCCAACCTTAAAGGAGCCAACCTTAAAAAGGCCAATTTAAAAGAGGCCTACATCGAAGGGACCAATTTAGAAGGGACCTACCTCAAAGGGGCCAATCTCGAAGGAGTAAACCTTAAAGAAGCCAATCTAAAAAAAGCCAACCTTAAGGGGGCCAATCTCGAATGGGCCATCCTCAAATGGTCCATCCTCAAAGGGGCCAATCTAAAAAAAGCCAACATTAAAGGGGCCAATCTCGAAGGAGCCAACCTTAAAGGGTCCAATCTCAAAGGGGCCGATCTCAGATGTGCCAACCTCAAAGGGTCCATCCTCGAAGGGGTCAATCTTAAAGGGGTCAATCTTAAAGGGGCCAATCTCGAAGGGGCCGATCTCAGATGTGCCAACCTCAAAGGGGCCATCCTAGAAAGGACAGACATCGAAGGAGCCAAGCTTGAAGGGGCATACATTAAATGGGCTAAATATTGGTAACTATAAAAAGAAAAAAATATCGAGTTCGCAAAAAAAACTTTAGAAAAAACCTAAACAGTTGCCATGGATTTTGAATCCACCGTCTATACCAAATTCGACTACACGGGCATATTGTAGGACGGACGAGGATCGAACTCGTACGAGGTTTCCCCCGAGGGATTTTAAGTCCCTTGCGTCTACCTATTTCCGCCACCGTCCCATATTAAACATTATTCTTCTTCTCTAACAACTCTTCTCATACTAGTCCCACATTTGGGACATTTTATACTATCACATGATACACCAGTTTCATGTTTTACTTCTTCACCACATTCAGGACATTTACATCTACCACCAGGACCCAAACCAATTTTTCTCTCTAATCGTTCAAGAATCTCTTTCATAATTTTATACCTTTCTGAAACTTCATTTTCCAAAAGATAATACCATAAAAACTTGCGGAAGGTACAGGATTCGAACCTGTAAGCCCATAAAGGACAGAGAGGTAGCAACTCTCCCATTTACCGTTGAATGTAACCTTCCGTTGATGGGAAGCGATGGAATCGAACCACATGCCTACTAGAGGGACAGATTTACAGTCTGCTGCCAGACCTCCCAGCCTTATTAACACTTCCCTTAATACATATTAATACTATATTAACAACAAATCGAGGAGGATGAGAGATTCGAACTCTCACACCAATATTTTTCGATGACTACGGATTTCGAATCCGATGCGATACCTTTCCGCCAATCCTCCTAATCACCAATAAACATTCTTACAAAATTCTTAAGCGATTGTTCTAAATTAATTCCGTCCAAAAGCTTATCAACTTCCTTTTCAACCCTTTCATCTCTAGCATCAAACATACTTATATCATCCTCATACATATCTAATGCTTTACTAACTTCATCATATCCTTCATCTTTTCTTGACATTTCACCTCCAAACGAACTCGAGTTCGCACCTATCATCTAGATGTCATTTAGAGGAAGGTATGGGACTCGAACCCATAACGCATCTCTCAATGCGCCACATGTTTTCAAAACATGCTCCTGATCCAGCCGGTTACCTTCCTGATTTCTGAGGCAGAGGGGATTGAACCCCCGCACCTATCTCTAGATGGCCAACGCTTTCCAGGCGAGCACATTACCACTCTGTCATACCTCAAATTACGGACTATTCTATTGTGTTTCAATCCACGTCGATACGTGTCGACGACATAGAGCCATCAATATAATCCTAATTTTGATATTCACAAAATTAGGATTACCAACTCAAATATGATGAAAATAAAAACGAACAGGATAAAAAAAGACAATTAACCACTGGTGCATTAACAACATGTATATCTTTATTTTGTCTTTGATGCCTTTTCATAGCAACCTCCTATCAACAAAATAGATATTACATGAAAAAACTTGATCTAGTCAAGAAAAAATTATTAGTCAACTTTTTTTATCCATTAATAACATTGTGGAAGTTGTTGCGCAACTGCAATAACAGATTCTGTCCTAGATGCAGCATCATTCATACCCATATCTAATGCATCTTGTTTTCGTTCTGCCAATTCAACTAAAATCTGCTCCCTAGCTATATTTGCACCACGTGCAATTGCTTTAAATACAACCACCTTTTCAAAATCATCCTTAATAATCTGACCATAATCATTAACAACTCTATCCATAAATGGATAAATTATTCCGCCAGCACAATGCGGAAATTCTGGCAACAACAAATCAACCGTATGACACTCACCACAATTATCAATCTTTTCCATAACAACAAAAGTATCATCATTACCACGATGACAAGCTCGAGCAAAAATCTTATAACACCCTGGAGGAACATCCATCTCAATATGATTAACATATTCACCATCGGATGGACGTATGTTAATTCTATTCGCACCATGATAATATCTTGTGCTTATTTTATATCCAGAACCTTGTGTTATAGTACCCCAAACAAGATCACAACTTCCACCAATTGTTAAATTAACATCGTGACCATAATCTTCCGTTGTAATACTAATATGACCATCCATTAACTTTATAACCACATCAGTAAAATAACTTTCCATCTGACTAAAAATCTCTTTCAACGTAATAGCAGAACCACTAAAAACCAAAGATTGCATGGAACCACCACTAACTGTAACTTCTAAAGTTTTTCCAGATTGATCACTTATAGTAGAAAAATCAGTATATTCTGTTACCATTGCCGGACTAGAATACCTCTCTTTTAATTGCTCCACTAAAGGAAATCTCTCATATATCGTAACTCCATTACAAGCCTGAACCGCCAAATCCAGCATCCAACAATTATTCATAAGCGTACAGTTATAATCCCTCAACCAAACGTTCAAAGTCGACGTACCCATTCTTTACTCCTTGTGTTGAAAGTTGATAATCTACAGTATCATAATCGATAGATATTTCAACCCCAAAAAACAAAAACATAAATATTTTTAATATGTTATATAAATTAAAAACTACATATTAAATACAATTTATGTAAAAAATAACCAAAAATACAAAACTATTTAAATAAAAAAATGGGGCTGAAAACAGCCCCATTCCCTGGAAGGTAATCCCATGATGGAATATAATAACAATAATTTAAAAAATTATTGTTGTAAACAAAAATCAAACACCACAAGCAGAAAAGAACGGAATAGTCTTTTCTGTAACAACAATCTGACCTTCAATCTGTCCATTTTCACGATCTGGACGTATCAAACCAGATAATAAATAATGGTTACTCCTATTCTGTTCTACATTACCAACCAAAAATTTCTTCTTTTTTAGAGAAGAAACAAAAACGTTAACAGCATCTATCCTATCCTGGTCAGTTTTCAAAACAGCATCCCGTAATCCAGAAAGTGTATTTTCAACAAGCTCTAATGGATCCCTATTCGAAATAGGTATATTTCTATGGTCCACACTTGACCTCTTATAACACTCAGATGCCAAAGACCCATAACATACCCTAATCAAAGGTGTCCAAACATATTGCCAATAATCTCTTGTAGGAGCAATTTCAATACCGATAACTTTACCATTTATAATAATCACTGCTCCTATTTGATTTGGTACCAACTCAAACTCAGCAACAAATTGATCCATTTGTCGCTTAAATTCCTTCAAGAAAATAGCAAGTTCTTTAAACCCTTGAATACCATGTTGAGAATTAAAATTAGCAAGATCATCCCACATCTCACTATATCCATGCGTATTTCTTTTAGCTAAAGCAATACCACGAAGTTCAACTGGCAAAACAAGCATCTCATGAGTTGCTTTCGAAATAGTTCCACCCTGATTAGACTGAATACATCTTGCAGTCTTCACAAGATTTGATGCCTTTGGACCAAGAATCTCTCCACTTCCTATAGCATGGTCTTGAGCAGCTTCTTTAACAACCCAACCTGCACCAGGAGGAACGATATTCACTCGGTCAGAAGTATTCCTCATATCAACTTCGCCATAATCCCGAGTACCTATCTCAACCTCTGCAGGATTACCATACATACTTTCATCAATTATCTCGTCACGATCTTCAGAAATTAAAGGAATAACCTCCATGTTTCCTACCGATTGTGCTCTTCCTGCACCTATCCCAAAAAGGATGTCTTCCATCGATATGTTTCTACTCATAACACACCTCCCTCTGTCAGCAATCCAGCCAACGGAGAATCACCAGTCAAAGCAATCCTTAATATACTATTTAATCCACGTCTTGGGTCTGATTCTATCAATCCACGAATAATACCAGACCCCATTGCCATAGGACTTCTCACAGGCAATGTAGTAACCTTCTCTATCCCTTCACACAATGCCCTAACCGAGCCCGTCTCAGATGCAAACACAGGATTACAATGGATTACAGGAACATCTATGCCTATTTCTCGAGCCTTTCTAAGAACATCTCCAAATCGTCCAGCAGGAGAATTTTCATATCCATCACTAATCACATATACTGCATCAGGTTCATAAGCCAAAGCATCTAACAATGATTGAGCCAATTCCGTTTCATACGATGGTTTTACTATCTTTATATTAGAAGATATATCCGGCATATCTTTAGTATCTGCAAATCCACCACAATACAAAACCGTTGACTCAATTGCTGACATCTGCAACATATCTCTAATAGAAAGTGCAGTTGCCAACGGTCTCATTGGTTGCTCTTTGCTCCCTTCCATTGATTTTGATGCATCTACAATAATTGCAAGCTTATCATAACTAACAGGCAACAATTTTGCAGCATCTTTGGCTTTTTTATCTAATGCTTCAAGTATTTCACTTGAAGCCCCAACCTCAAAAGCATAGATATAAAGTTCTACTGCATCATAATCCAGTGGATTCATCTCTACTTTTCCACCAACTTCCTTCACCCTTTTCTGCACTACCCTTTTCTCGTAACGAGTTTTTATTCCTCCTACATCGGCACGCATCTTCAATAATTCTGATGCACTAACATTTTTATGATAAGTACTTCTTATTCCTTCAATTATCTCTGCCGGCAATTTCAAACCATCAAAAATATTTGCTTTTGCATTAATGAAACTTTGCAACAGTTTCATGTCATCACTTATCCGATCTCTTTCCCCGTACAAAAACGCAATACACTCTAAAACATGGTTTAAATTTACAACTTCAACTTTTCCACAATTACTACCCAAATAACTTAAAACATGCTTTCTAAGCATTGACTGTTCTTTATTAGTACGTATTTCTTTAGCAGCCACAGCACCAATAGCAGAACCGAGACTTCTTCCCCATGCATGAGATAAAATTCTCTGCAATTTTGAACGATATTTTATCGTCCATAATTCTAACCGTGGACTATTCAAAATAGTCCTCAAAATAAGTTTTCTTGTTCGAGCATTATTTGACTTTTTCGCTCCAAACTCATTCCCGAATCCACGAAAAGCGTCGAATAATTTCAACATCCTTTGTGGAGGCAAACTCTTAACAAAACTCTCAAGAACCCTTCGTTCCATGTTCCCAGTTAAGAGACATTCTTTGCCCTGTTTACTTCCTAACAAAGCAGACATTCCTATCTGCCTTGCCCTATCTGTAGTACCTGGTAATGACAACAAAATTTGATACAAATCTCTCGATATATCAAAAAGACGACCATGAACCGCTGCTTCAGTATGCAACTGCTTCTCACGACTATTATAATGTGTCGCCCTACCAAAAGATGTAGTACTCACATCCAAAAAAGCACAAACATCATCCGCTATTCTAGCAGGCTCAACTCCAACTATCGACCAAACATCATCTATCCGTGTAATGCTATTCATCACACACCTCCTGGTTATTATTGTCCCAGAATAAAAAAACCCGAGACAGTTTAACAAACACTATCAACCATACTTGTATATTTGCCTGAAATGTCTGTATAGTTCTCGGAATCAGAAGTGAAAAAAACTGGGATATTTTAACAAACAGTGTTCGTGAAAGATAGTTGGATTTGAACCAACGACTTTCGGCGTGCAAAGCCGACGAGCTACCAATTGCTCTATATCCTGAACTGTCTATTCAGTTCCCAGTATAAAATTGGATTTAAAATCCACTAGCTGAACCATATATTTGGTCCTGTTTCAATCCACGCTTCTTTTGAAGCGACAAAATATTGAGGAGAGATAGTAGTAAAAGTAGTGTGGGAAGAAAAAACAGGAATTGAACCTGTTACCTATAGATTGCATGTCTACCGCTCTACCTAATGAGCTATTTTTCTGAACTACCTTAGCAGTCCTCTCCTCAACAACTGATTCCATTATCATCATTTCAAAAAATTTGTCAATCCTTAAAACCTACTTTTTTTTAAAAAAAGAATCCTCTTCTATCATTTCTTCTGTTTTGCTGCCTTCTCCTTTTCAATATCTCTCTTCCCCAACTACCTTGCCAGTCAGCTTTTCTTCCATATCTCCTGTGCAGGATAGTCATTTCCTCTAAATTATCCTCACATAAATGCAACCAAATATCATGCCACACAACATCATACCTTTCTTCACGCGGTGGCTTATACTCGAGAGCATCTACGTTTCTTACTTCAATTCTATCTCCGTATCTGTCTACGAAATGAGATTCTACAAGATTCAAAATATCTTTACTCTTCTCCAGAACGATCACTTTATCAACCGCCAATCTCCCTTGACTATCTCGCTTCTCAAGCATTCCCTCAACAACACAGCCCAATCCAAGACCCGACACTAAACATATGCCAGAAGCAACAGAAAGAGGTTGGTAATGGTCACTAAGTTCATCTGGGGTATCAGACATCATGACCTGTCCATTGACATATAACCCTGTATATTGACCCGCTGGAACATACCTCCCACTACCAGAAGAACTATATATTGACCTCATCATATTAAATTCAGCATCTTCATCCGAAACAATAAATTTTTTCACTTCCCAATTTCCAGAAACTCCCTCTGGAACAGAAGACCTCATATCATCCATATAACCCAAAATTACCTCCTATATATCTACAACACAACATCCATTAGGAATAAAACTATCAGGTACCCCCCATGATGCATACCCTCTCTTTGGATATTCTCTTGCTGAATTCAAAATCGAATCTAGAATTTTCTTTGAAAAAGATTTTCCCCAATCTGAATGCTCACAACTTTGATATTCTAAACATTCAATAGCTGAAAAAATTTCATCATAATACAGTTCTACAGATACAACATCATTTTCGTCCACAATAGGAAAATCCATATTAACTGAATTTTTGTCATTAGGATATTCATTAAGATAAGACCTACAATTTTCACGATATAAAACACGTCCCATATTAACAGCATCTGCTCTTGTTATATTTCCTTTTCCAAGTTCAAAAATTACACTAGAAAGATACGAAAACATTTTTTGGTCACAGATATAACAACTCATAATATCCTCCCTAATCGCTTTGTTATTTGGATAAATTAGAATCTTATGGGATAAAATCTTCTTCATCAAGTCAACTTTGATTACCCAACAGCCTTGATAAGAGCTTTTTCTGCAAAAATTTCCTCTACTTCACCCTTAAACTTCACAGACCCTTTTTTGGGTACTTTTGGCAGGTCATCCTTGAACCGCGAAAAAAGTTCTTTCATTTTTCCATCTGGATCATAAGCAGCCAAGGCTTCTTGGCGCGCCTCTTTTGCATTTTCTTTGTCTTCCTTGGATCCCGTCCAATTGACGAGATAACCATCCGCCACATTACCGATAGCCTTCATAGCTGCCTTCCGAGTGATACCTGCAGCGTGAAAAGCCAAGAGAAGAAAATCAACAGACAACAACGAAGCAGTTGGAGTGGTTTCTGTATCTTCGCCAACAGACAAGTCTCCTTGAATCCTTACTGTCATATCGACATGATATTTTCCTGCGGTAACATTCTTTCTTGAAGCATCAACAGCTTTTTTCGATGATACCTTACTCATTGCCAAAGTCTCTATGTTGTTCATTGTTTCCTCCTCCTAACCTAACATCTTGTTAGGCATCTTTTGTTTACATCTACTATACTAACTCACTAAAAATAGTTTGTCAACAACCTTTTTCAACATATTTCACTACGGTGATGTTGCAGACTTATTTAACCTAATCAGCCAAAGCACGACAACCTATCACATTTCCTTCTTCATCCCTGATCGGATCCTCAGGAACTAAACAATCAGAACGATTCGGAATCTGCTGTTTAGTTAGCCTTGACACGATATAAATCGTACCATCTTCTGGATCAGGCAATCCTTCCACTGGACCGTACTTCACTCTTTTTCTCATAATACGACCCGTTACTGAATCGTCCATTGGCTCCAAATCTTCAATAATCATTGAAGACCTGGCAAAACCAGAACTTTTAAGTTCCAGTCTTCCAAATTCAGTTTCTAACATAATCACATGCGGTGTCAAATTTACAAATTTCATTTTGTTTCTCCTTGTCTATGCCAACATCTTGTTGGCCATCTGATACTAAAAGCCTACCTCACCCAAAACCGTTTGTCAACATCTTGAGCGATCTTTTTTAAAAAAATTTTTAGCACGGGTAGAGGGATTCGAACCCCCAAGCTTTCGCGTCTGGGTAGAAACCAGGTGCCTTTCCGTTAGACTATACCCGCTCATATTTAAGGTGGCGCCCAAAACGCCACTCTTGTAATATAACTATTCTTAATTATTAAGTTTTACATGGCGCCCTTCATTAAACAAAAAATCTCCATATTAAAACGAACTCGAGTTCGTAGCACGGATAAAAGGATTCGAACCTCCAATTATTAGAACAAATTAAAGTAACTCTATTAGATATCTTTTCTCGTTGAGCCTCATTTGCACAATCTTTACAACAATAATTTCCTTTACCTTTAATAATAAAGCGAATAGCAACTAAAAATGATTTTCCACAATTTTCACAATTTCTTCGAACCGCTTTTCTCTTTTTTCCCCCACCAATACCATCTTTTTCGTAAATATATTCCATAAAATTAAAAATCCTAGGCCACCAAGTGCATCATTGGTTAATAGTGACCTAGGACCCATGACAAAACCTATTATGCCACTTTTTCTACATGTTTCAATCCACAATCCATTAAAAAAGTCGAAATATAAGAATTCGCCTTTTCTATCCACTCAGAAATGGTTTCTTCTTTGGCACCAAATCTTTTTGCTATCTTTGACACCTCAGAAAACTTAGGTGGTTCATGACACTTCTTCTCCATAATTTCATATGGTGTACAAATAAGAATACCATAAGCAAGCAAATTATACCTTGTATGTGGTCTTACTACTTTTGTTCTATGTTTATTCAAATTCCACTTCACCATTCCATTAGTTTTGTTCGCTTCTTTCCTTATCGTACTAGCTTCATCAGCAAGTGACTTTATCTTTATTTTCAAATGTATCGTACGTTCTTCAATGTCCATGGTCTTTCTCCTTTTTTGTAAATCAACACTTACAACATCAACGAAAGACCATCTTGGTGGACTTCTAGCACTTATATATTCACGTAAACCAATTCATATCTCTATCCTAATCATTCATTATTCTATGTCAATATTTCTTTTTGAGCATGGTGAGAGTCGAACTCACAACTTTGGGATTGAAAGCCCTAGTCTGTCCACACAACATGCTCAGTAAAATTATTCTTTAGCTATATTAAACTGCTCACCTATTTTATTCAAATCCGTCTTCACCCAAATCAGGAACATCTGGACCTAACACACCAAATAAATCAAGCACACAAGCAAACCCTTCTAAAAAACACCTTATTCTTGATTTTTTATTATAAACCATAATCAAAATTTTCAAAATTTAGAGCGTATGGGAATCGAACCCATGTCTTCGGATCGAAAATCCAAAATCCTAAACCGCTAGACGAACGCTCCATAAAAACGTAGGTTTTCTGCATCTCAGGGTCCCACTTTATGCATAGGGATATTAAGCTCAATAGAGCACCTACAAACCCCATTTGAGGATGGTGAGGGATTTGAACCCTCGAAGCTTTCGCAGGAGATTAAAAGTCTCCTCCCTTTTCCACTCGGGCAACCATCCTTCAGAAAAAACTTCTTTTATTTGCCTATATGCAATTTTCCATTCTTCTTGGTCTTTTGTTTCAATCCACACTCCTTTTAAGGGAGCGAAATACCTTCTTGTTCTAAAGCACTCTTAATTGTCCAATGAAGAATTGAATCCAATCCTTGCTTGCATGCTGGAAGTTTATCAAAATCCACCAAACATGGATGAGTCTTCAATACTCCATCTTTTACTGGTCCATATGCCCATCCAGCCTCTTCCTTTTCCTTACACCATCTATCATGTTCTGCCTCTGGATCAGAATCAGTACCCATTATAACAGCCTTTACATTGCTAATTGCTGAATCTCTCTGCCAATCTTCTGCCAACTCCCACCCAGGAACTTTTTCATCAGACACAAGCTCTGTAAAAAATTTCCACATATCATGTGCTTTCCTGGCAACTTTCTCAATAATTTCTTTGTCTACATTCATCTTTTCATCCTTTCTTTTTTTTCAACTATATAAATCGCAAAAAACGAATTATTCTAAATGACGATTGAATCAACTTGTTCTCGTTTACCGACACTATGATTTACTAGACAAACACCATTATCGGTTTTTTCAGTCTTTATTTCACGCCTCTATTTTGTTTTATACATTTATATCACCATGATATAAACTATTTGACTCAATCGCCCTTTTGTTGCCTATTACCAGCAACGTTTCATAATACACCTCCTATTCCTGAATCCTCTTCATCCTCTCCCCTTACCAATGTCCCCGCTTTATATTTCTTCATCATATTTTTCTGGCGTTCTCGGATCTTTCCAACCACCTATATCCCAATTACACAAACACTCCTCACATCCCCAAGTAACACCATATTCACAATCATAATCATCGCCATTTATAGAAGATATCTTATATCCTAAACAAGGTGGTATATCTTCATGAATATCTATCACCATCGGATTCTGGGTATTCTTCACTTCCATTTCTCCATGAATCACCACGTCCATCTCTCATTCCATCATCATAAGTTTCAATCCACGCTTCTCCACAAGAAGCGACATAATGCACTTTGGACCTGGAGGGATTCGAACCCCCAACAATTCGGTTATGAGCCGAGCGCGCTAACCTATTTGCACCACAGGTCCATATTTGTTTATTTGTTTCAATCAAAGCTTCTTTTGAAGCGACATATTCAAAAAATCCAAATCTTCTTTATATTTCTCTACCTCATCAAAAGATAACTCCCTAAGAATATCTCTAGAAACGACTTGATTATACCATATTAAACCAATTTTTTTCCTTACAATAAAACAATTTTCTCTACTAGTATCTTCTTCAACAACAACTACAGGATAACCACCATATACATAATCACTACTTATCACAAACGCAAATGAACCAGGTTCTAATAACATGATAATAATCAATACCTCCTAGAGCCGATGAGAGGATTTGAACTTCGCTTCAATAAAGCCGCGGCCACAAGGCCGCAGAAACCAATACATCCTAAAACCGATGAGAGGACTTGAACCTCGCTTCAATAAAGCCGCGGCCACAAGGCCGCAGAAACTTCATATCTAACTCTCCTTTTTGTTTCTCCTTTCCTAAGCATCTTGCTCAGTATCTATCCTCTATTCTAACCCTACAAAACCGTTTGTCAACAAAAATCAGCCATAAACATTAAAATAAACAAAACCTGAACTTTTTCTCGCTACACTGTAATTATTTGTAACACATGTCTCTTTCAAAAGAAATTCAACATTGTCTAATTCAGCTTTTAACTTCGCCAAACGGATATTAATATACTCACAAACATCCACAGAAACATCCTCTTTCAATATATCTGAAAGAGAACCTATCTCTCCTAAAATACTGATTTTCTTCTCTTTTAACTCATTAACCATGTCAATCTCCCACCTGTCTAGAACATATATATTCTATATATATCCTCTCCTTGTTCTAGTGTAATATAGATTGACAAATTTTTGTCAACTGTTTTTTTGCTTGCGAACTCGAGTTCGCTAATTTATTCGTTTATTTATTTGTTTGTTTGTTTCAATCCACGCCCCCATGAAGGGGGCGAAACAGCAACATACCGAGTGGAAACACTCTCAACTATCAACACGTTTCAATCCACGCCCCCATGAAGGGGGCGAAACAGTTTTGCTTCTAAAACTGACATATGCCTTAACGTATCTGGTTTCAATCCACGCCCCCATGAAGGGGGCGAAACAGCAACAGGAATGACATGCATACAAATGATGGATTACCTGTTTCAATCCACGCCCCCATGAAGGGGGCGAAACAGTACTGTAGCCAAAGTGGCTAGAGATCTAGGTCTACGTGAGTTTCAATCCACGCCCCCATGAAGGGGGCGAAACAGGGTTTTTGGGATGCCCAAGGACCGCTTATCCTCCACAGTTTCAATCCACGCCCCCATGAAGGGGGCGAAACAGTCCTCCTTGCTTTTTCCTTCTTCTCGTCTTTAATAAGTTTCAATCCACGCCCCCATGAAGGGGGCGAAACAGATGAATTTGCTGAGGAATGTAAAAGGAGGTCATGGAAGTTTCAATCCACGCCCCCATGAAGGGGGCGACACAGGAAGCGACCGATTCGATATATATACTCCCTACTTCTAGTTTCAATCCACGCCCCCTTTAAGGGGGCGACACAGCGTCCTATTACAGGCTTGCGTATCAAGAGGCTAAAGGTTTCAATCCACGCCCCCTTTAAGGGGGCGACACAGTCGCATTGCAGCAGCGATGTATATACATACTGTGCTGGTTTCAATCCACGCCCCCTTTAAGGGGGCGACACAGCGCCGTCTGTCGATAAAAGACAACATGACCAAATCAGTTTCAATCCACGCCCCCTTTAAGGGGGCGACACAGTCAAGAGGGACGATGAGATCGTGCAGACCGAGACGTATGTTTCAATCCACGCCCCCTTTAAGGGGGCGACACAGCGGACACGGATACGGATACGGATACAGCATCTGATATAGTTTCAATCCACGCCCCCTTTAAGGGGGCGACACAGTGATATGTGCAGTGATGGATCGTGGTCATCATGACACGTTTCAATCCACGCCCCCTTTAAGGGGGCGACACAGCTAATAGAGCAGATGTGGAGAGATGGACGGATCAACAGTTTCAATCCACGCCCCCTTTAAGGGGGCGACACAGAGACACCCTTAGATAACATGCAATTACAATAACTTCCATCATTATTTTCGAGCGCCTATCATTTTTATATCTTATTATATATATCACTGTTTTAATCAATACTCATTCATAAAACAACACATTACGTAACATTATGATATCATATAATAAAAACTAATTATATATTTTTCGAGCGGTCACAACTTTTTTACCACCATATAACCGCTCGATTTTCAATCCACACCCCCTTAAAGGGAACGACACAGAGCTCGGCGAATGCACGACCAAGACTGCTTAAGTTTCAATCCACGCCCCCTTAAAGAGGGCGACACAGACGACTAAAAATATCAAGCATTCCTTTCCCATCATTCGTTTCAATCCACACCCCCTTAAAGAGGGCGACACAGACTTTCTTATTTTTACTTCCCCCCTCTATTTCTTCACGTTTCAATCCACGCCCCCTTTAAGGGGGCGACACAGGCTCGCCAGACCACCGTCCCAGATTCCCCAGGTCCGTTTCAATCCACGCCCCCTTAAAATGGGCGACATAATATATTAAATTGTCAAAGAACACTATCTCACTATCTATTACAGCCCATCAATCTTTTCAGTCATCTCCACATTACTTGGCAAATCATCTCTATTTGCCACTATATCATAATCATTAAATGAACGTATTGGTTCATTAGAACTAACAATCCTATTTATCTTTATCAAATCAAACAATTTATGAGAAGGTGCATTACCCAATTTACTATCATGCTTAAAAACATATAATTTCCTAGCAACCATCTTTCCTCTACCAGCAGAATGATCATGTTCAAACATATTAATCATTGCTTCCCATAACAACTCAAGATCTTCTTCTGAAAAACTAGTTTTCTCAGCAAAATAAGCAGATATATATCCTTCACATCTATACAACCCATAAGGTACAATGAATTTTTTACCCATCGTACGTTCTTTTTCTAGGTCCTCTTCCTTAGTAACAGCCATTCTAGTAATAGTTAACTCACCAGGAAGAACAGGGTCAATACTTTTTGAAAAATTCATCTGAACTGGACCACGTACTTGTCCTGCATTAACAGCATTAGTCATTACAGCACCAAAAGTCCTAATATCAAAAAAATTATTACACATCCAGTTAGTTATCATAACTGATTCTTTTTCATCTTTTGGAAGCTTATTTGTTTCTGGCTTCAAATCATACTCTTTATAAGCCAATTCATGCTGTCTATTTAAAACAGCCTTCTCTTTAACATAAATCTTAAATCCCACTTCTTCTTCTTTTGTAACTTCGATATAATTTCTTATTTTTCTCTTTATGCAAACATCAGAAACTAATCCATGAGACGTTTCCGAATCAAGCCTTGGCATACCTCCAGCATCTGGATCTCCATTTGGATTTCCATTTTCAACATCAAACAAAAAAACAAACTCATAACGATTTTTTATAACAGCCATTTTCATCATCCTTTCATCTCACCAACAACTTCGTTGTCAATTCTATCTTCTTCGTTTTCATTATCAACTTTTTTTACAAAAAAATCATTCCATTGATGATAATATCCTATAACAAATAAACCTTGGTCTTCCAAACTCAAATAAGTTGGAAACTTATCAATATCATTATCATGAATAATAGAACCTAATTCTTTAGAATAATAAACCCAAAGTCCATATTTTTTATTCTTCAACTTCCTCTGATGATGAGTACTCAAATGAAGTATTTTAGGAAATGCAACAGATGGCTTAACAGATGCAGATGTAAAATAATTATCTTTTATTGTTGTTTTTATTCTTCTTTCTTCACTCTTTTCCTGTATTTTTTCCAATACAGCAAACAATCTTCCTAAATTGTACGGCAAATCTTTTCTTTCTCTGTCTAAAGACACACTAACCTCCTTGTTGAAATTTTTATTTAAAATTGCTTTTATTAAAGCACAATTATAACGATTTATCCTTTCATGTTGCTGCCTTTTATTATCTTTATTCTTCTTAGGAATAACCTTTAATCTATCTATCAATAAACTCATCAATGAAACAGGATATGGTATCCCATTTAAAATAGACATCATAAATGGACCAACTATATTTGACGTTATATTTTTTTCGTCATACTGAAAAACTATTTCTGAAAAAAGTTTTTTAATACTTGGCATAAAATATTGTTCATTTCTCCCTACAATATCTAAAAAATCAAAATGTTGAATTAATTTATTCGAGATACCTTCTATAGTATCTATATGCCAAAATTTAACAGACAAACGAGATAAATTTGGAACCAATCCTAAAATAAAAAATCTTTCATTACCATTAATATAATCTGGCATTCCCCCTTTTCTAACTGTATCCAAAAATTCTTCAGCTTCATCAACAAAATCAAAATCTTTTGATGGATTTAATAAAGTACCAAAAATATCATCCATCTTCGATTTTTTCTCAGACCAAAATACTATAGTCATATCACCCAATTCAATTTTATGTTTAGACTCTGAAATATAATTAAACGCAGTACTATATGCAAAAGCTTCATACTTTCCAATAGGAGCATTCAATCCTTGACCTTTGCTATTATTTCCATAAGAACAAAATGAATCCATATTAAACGAAACAAAAGGAGCACTTTGCCCTTTCACTCTTATATTAGGATGAAGTCTAGCAATAGCAGTATTATCTCCACTTATAATACAACGACCAAAACAATCACAATTACTTAAATATTTATCAGACCAATATCGTTGCAATTCATTTGATTCATGCAAATATTTTTCATTACCCAACAATTTAACAACAACATTATTACCAATATCATCTAATACAATATCAAGATCTGAAAAAACATCGGGTTCCCATTTATCTAAAAAACGTATAAAAGCTTCTAAATCATCATTCTTAATCATCTTAAAATGTTCACGATGATATTCTCTGAAAACTTCAAATCTAGCCTTGCTTTTTTCAGTTATTTTCCAATCAGTATCATCACAAGCAATACCAAACATATATTCTAAATTCTCCCAACAAAAACCAGGACTTTTATTGATTCCATTAGTACGCTTAACCAAAGGAACCCTAATAGATATTGGCCTTGGCTTTTTTTTGCTCTTGTCTTGTATATCTTCAAATCTAATAAAATTACCATAACTATCAATAACTAATGAATACTTTATTTTCTGGTTACCAAATCCTATTACAGGAATATCAGCACCAGATTCTTTTAAATATTCATAATAATTTACCAACTCTTCAAGAATCATCTTTTAACCTCATCACTATTCGGATGTGGAACACTTATGCATCCATTTTCTATTTTTGCACGAAAAAACATAGGCAAAATATTACATTTATCTTTTTTCTTCTTTATATCAAAACACATATCATATAACATCCAACCAAGGTCGCGTGTTTCATTTATAGCAACTGGCATCTTATTAGAAATGGGCTCAAAAAAAGCCGAGAATTCTCTACAACCCAAATATGGCTGATTAAAACATTGACCATTTTCAATCCTTCGATTAAAAATACCAAAATGCTTTCCTTTGTTTTTTCCATCGTTTTCAACAGCCTCAAAATGAGCATCAATAACATAGCTTACATCTCGTAAAACCATAGAATTACGTTGTGTTCTATCAGATTCTATAAACAAAGATAATGGCCTTGAAATATTATTCATAGTAGATGTGATATTTTTTTTATAAATTGGAGAAGACACTTCATTTCTCCGAATATTACAAAAACGAATTGGATTCAAAACATAAATCTTATCAATTATCCATCGAATGGATTTCCTCCAATAAATAGCATCCAAAATTCCACGTGCCGCTGATGGTGTAATCACATCATAACTAACACGCTCAGCTTTCATTTCCGGCCTTGTAAAACACGCCAATTCACCCCAAACATGAACTTTTACTCCATAATCCATAGTTTTCCCTTATATTTTTCAATATCTTATATCACATATTCTGCCAGCACCATGCTGGCAATCTGTGAAGATATTAATTAGCTATTCATTATTTGTCAACATTTTTCTACATAATCATTCCACACATATAAACCCTATCAATACGATGTTCACTAGCATCAAAAAAGAGTCCTTTCTTTATACAACTAACCAATTAGTTATGCCTTATATAACCACGTAACAACCAGTTTGTCAACTATTTTCAATTTCAGGCAATCGTATTATTGTTTTTTATATCTTCAAAATCATTTTCATTCAAAACTGAAAATCTCTCAACCAAACCTGTCTCTTTATTTATATTAGCACATATACAACCAAATCCAGTTGTATCATCTTTACCAAATACACCATTCAAAATACCCAATATGCCTACTCTATATCCACCCTCTGGTCTCTTTCCAACTTGTATATTTGGTATATCTGCTAAATCCTTATTACAAATAACACGCATATTAATAAGTTGATTTATTGCATATGAATCTATAGCTAAAACCTTATTCAATATATCAACCACATCATTTGGTGTAACAATATCCTTTAACATCCATAATCCTTTTTTGGACGAACTCGAGTTCGTTTCACCTATATCATCCTGGTCACTAGTTACCATCTTTTTGTAAAGCTCAAAATCTCGTCTCAAAACCTCAGATGGCTCTCTTGGATTCAATATGGCTTCTGCAAAAATAAGCGAATCTTCAGGAGACAACTCAAGTACTTCTATCTCCACATTTTCTTCATTCTTTTTCATTATTTTTCCTTAAGTGGGTCATCCGCAAAATCAAACAATTGGTGAATATTACCCTCTTCATCTTTCACATGAATAGGATTCAGTTGAAAAAGACCTCCTCCAGCATAATTACATGGTCCATTTCCTTTTCCTTTAATAGCATCTCGCCCACCTATATACCTTCCAATACATGAAAAACCCCAAGAACCTTCTGGTACCTTTGCCTCCTTCAATTCCTTTAAAGACTGCTTATATCCACATACAGGACAAATAAAAACAATATTCTTATCCGGATATCGCTTTGATGCTTCTTTTAACCACTCTTCATACTCTATAACTTTCATCTTACTTTACCGTCTTATTCTTATTATCAACCCAATCAAAAGATGTTTGCTCACCACCTATATATTTTCTATCCCTATGCTTAATAACTTTACCAAAAAATTCAGGATGTCTCCTCATCTCTTTAATCACTCCATCCTCACCTTCCGGAAAAATCAATGCAATTCCATTTCTCCTTATATAACCATCACTACCTATTCTTATCTGTGTATCAAACCATTTTTTGTCATCAACATATTTTTTACGTGGCTTATTATAACCTACACCACATTCAATTAAAAAACCTAATTCCCTCAAAAGAGCATACATCTGGTCTCTATTGTACTTAACACCACCAATCCATACTACACGTGCAAACTCCTCTATAGTTATTCCTCCCTCTCTTGCTCGAAACTCCTTAATATCCTCCTTCATCTCTGCTATTTTCTCTTTCTGCTCCCTAACTAATACTATAGCACCATCTCTCTCTTTCTCGGCAAGCACTCTCAACTTCACTTGATCCCGAATAATATCTACAGCCTCCAATGACAAATTACTCTTTGGAATAACATATACATCATCTCTTTCTATATCCTTTTCATTAACAATGATATTCTGTCCCCTTGCCAACTTCGGTAATACCTTCTCTGTGAAAAACCTTCTCAGCCTCTCTCCTACTGGCTTATCTGTCTTCTGACATACTTGATACATCCCAGGCTCAAACAAAAGCATTGCTTGAGACCCTTTTAAAACAGAGACCGAATCAGTCTCCGTTTTTGTAAGTTCCTTAAATAATTTAAGTTCTTTACCTGACAATACAATATAATCATGTCCATCAATAAATTCTTTAGACCATTTTTCTGAAACATTTCTAACAAGTCTTCTACCATCTTGAGCATATTCAAGAATCTTTCCTATATCCTTTGCTATCCAACATGGTCTATCTTTGTAAGTAAAAGTAGCAATCGGTTTGTTTTCAAACTCACCATTAAAAACTTGACTCACTATCTCTTGCATCTTCTCTCCTTCATTTTTCATCTTATCATCCTTCATCTTCTCATCTTTCTCTTCTATGGGGGAGCGTTTCACTTCCTAATCTCTCTGCTCTTCATCTTCTTTTTCGATGGGGGGGCGAAACGCCCCCCCATCTTTCTGACCTTCAATTTATTCTTTAAATTTATCACTCAACAATACTTTATCAACTTTGTATGATCCAATATCTATCAGTATCTTCAACAACCTTTAAAATAGTCCTATCTCTATATAATATAATCTTTCTAATTAACCTCCAAATAAATTCAATTCCAATCATAGCAATCGAAAATAAAAACAATAATCCATCTATTGATTCATCAAAATTGAATTCAAAAAGTTCTGCCCCACTTATTATAAACAACAACGCAAAAAATCTTAAATCAATTTTCCCTATATCTTTTTTTCGTATTGACATTTTTCACCATATTAATTGCATCTTTTAACCATACTAATTGCATCTTTCATCTTCTTCACTTTTTTCGTAAGCCACCCACATCCCTCACACCACTCGCAATCAACCGGGTCATCACATCCACATGCAACAACACCAACCCTACATGGTCCAACCACAAACTCAGAACCTGGTTTGCAGAACAAATCCTTTCCAGATTCGTTATGAAGTCCCCATTTGATTTGAACCAATTGCATCGCTCTACCGAAACCAATAGTCTTCAAAGAAGACACTAATACTTTTTCAGAAGTTGTTTTTGGACCCAAAATATCATTAGCCTTATCATAATCATCAATCAACATATCACGTGCCTTTCATCTATATTTTTCATAACATTCATCACATAATTGGTTTATTGAACCGACCCTTATTCCTTCAATAAATTTTTTAATTCCATCAGATTTACCCATTAATCTTGCTCTATGTTTCTTTGTAATCATCCTTTCAACATGTTTCCCACAACATGGACATTTCCATTCCATCAAAATAACCTTATTAACATCATCAAAAAAAGTAGATATCTCAACCAGCGATTCACCATTCCATCCAAACGCTAAATCAATAGGAAAAACTGGTATACTAACTCCATCATCCAACTTTTCTTTCAAATTAAAAAAAATATTCTTTTTGTTAGGCTTTTTAAAATGGACACTTGAAACAACCTGCTTCATTCTATCCTTTGCCTTTTTTTGTACTGAATCTAAATATTCTTTTATTTTTTCCTCTATCTCAACTATTCTAAGTCTAGCATTCTCTCTTTCAAACAAAGACGATCCTTCATTCTCAACGACCTTTCTCAACTTCCTAATTAACTTATACTTTGCTACTACATCCATATATTACTCACAAGCACATAATCTAGGGTCTACTGACCTACGATTTGACATGATTGCCCCACCATTACAAGTAACCACAAGTATCTGATGAAAAACCATATCACTAGAATTATTGTGATATGTACACCCAGCTGCTCCAACATTCCATGTACGGTCTCCTATTCCACAAGAATCAATTGAAGCATACCAATATCCAGTTTCACCTTCTAACCCCAATCCTTGGACTATAGATATACAATTCTTATGATTATCCTTAATCACATTTTCAGTCTCTTCAGAATATTCAAGACCAAAACTATGACATACACTTATACAATCTGACCTCTCCGCTGGAAGATCTGACCTATAATACCAACATATCCCAGAATCATCAGGGAATTCATATCCATTATCCAAACATACTGATTCTTCTGTTTCAGTATCCATTAAACCATAAAAATCCGTATCAAAATCAGTATCCGTATCAGTATCTGAGTCTGCATCCGTGTCCGCATCTGAGTCTGAATCTGCATCTACATCCGTGTCCGCATCTGAGTCTGAATCTGCATCTACATCCGTGTCCGTGTCCGCATCTGAGTCTGTATCAGCATCACTATCCACATATCCATTCATATTGCAACATTTCAAACCTCTAGGACATGTACCACTAACAGGAATTCCACCTAAAGAAGAACAACTACTTAGACATTCACTTTCACATGTATAATCAATATTGATATCTGTATCAGTATCTATATACATATCAAAATCGCTATCTGTATTAGAATCGCTATCTGTATCAGAATCAGCATCTGCATCTGCATCTGTATCAGTATCTGTGTCCGCATCAGCGTCTGTATCGGCATCTGTATCACTATCAGCATCGGCATCTGCATCAACATATTCATTTCCAGTATCAAAAACATTACTGTTACTGTAAATATAATCAGAATCTATCCAAATATATCCAGCATCGATGTCCAAAAATGCATCTGGTTCAGCAGCACACCCCAAAGATATAAAATATACAAAAACCCATAAAATATTTTCCATAACAAACGCTCCTTTTCAAAAATACTATCTATACCTCGAATCCCTCGAGGCATCATCATATTATACAATATATGAAAACAAAAAACGTTTGTCAACAAAATATAGAAAAAATCTTAAAAATTTCCATTTACATTAACAAAATTATCAGAATTTTTTATATTCCCGTTAACCTCTCCTCTCCTTTCGCTATCTGTCTGCCAAGCATCAGGAGAAAATGTTTTTATCTGTTTCGAAACTCCAAAAGGCAATATCAATCTGCCTATAATAGAAGGCTTATCATCAATACCGTTATCTTGACAAAAGCCATGAACAAGAATCTTTTTCTTTGAAAAACCCTGATAAACTTCACTTTCTCCAAGCTTTAGATCATATTTATCAGAATAATATTCATTTAAAAGCTCTCTCTTTTTATTCTCAAGCTCAATAAATCTTTCATATGCATCATAAGTATCCTTCCACACTCTTTCAATTTCTTCTTTCGATACCATATCATCCTCCAAATTTACCCCGTTTCTACCCCCTTCAATTTATCCTCTTGCTCTTCTTGCTCTTTAACATAATTAATTCCATATACAATAGAATCATCTGTCTTATCAACAGCAATAATAGCAATATTATCAAACAATTTCTCTACCATACCCAACATATTTACAATTCTATTTCTATCCTCTTTATCTAACATTCAATACCCCCATAAGAAAAAAAGCATCCAAAACAGTCTTATCAGGATATCTCAACGCTGCTTCCCTGACCACTTTAGGGTCCAGTTTAATAGAAAAAGCAACTTTACATTTATCAATTTTCATTATCAAATCAACCTTTCTTTGGCATCTTGCCAACTATCTAGTCATAGATAATACACAAAAAAACTACATTGTCAACTATCTCAATTTTCATTACCCATAACAATTTCT
>Ga0316578_10000012_pt1 | contig 39030 bp, 30 predicted proteins | sample J0NA_2_FD_203076 | JGI IMG/M metagenome (GOLD analysis project Ga0316578, IMG submission 203076) | Rhizosphere microbial communities from salt marsh grasses in Alabama, United States - J0-2_160517rDrC | ecosystem: Host-associated > Plants > Roots > Rhizosphere | place: USA: Alabama | collected... | reverse complement strand
GCTCCCTCCCGACCTCTATCGGCGCACCGCGGAGGCCCTCCAGGAGCTGGGCATGACGCCCGAGGCCTTCAAGGACTTCAAGCCCTGGGCGGTGGTCACCCTGCTCAGCCTGCCGCCGGCCGAGAAGGGGGAGTTCATGGACCTGGCCCTGTACCGGGCCGCCGTCGATGCCGGCAAGGAGATCAAGGGCCTGGAGACCATGGAGGAGCAGCTTGGGGTCTTCGACGGGCTGAGTGAGTCGGACCAGATCGCCCTCCTGGAGGACGCCCTGGACTCGAGGGCCGAGATGCCGGCCCTGTTCGAGGAATTGATTCAGGCGTATCTCGCCCAGGATCTCGTGACCCTGATGGAGCTCAGTGAGCGCCACCTCCAGCGCGGGGACCCGAGGCTCGCGGCCCTGTTCCGGGAGACCGCGGTGGACTCCCGCAACCGGCGTATGGCCGAGCGCCTGGAGCCGCTGCTGGAGCAGGGGGGCTGGTTCGTGGCCATCGGCGCCCTTCACCTTCCCGGGGAGGAGGGCGTGCTGCACCTGCTCGAGAAGCAAGGTTTCGCGGTGACTCCGCACCGCTGATCGAGCGGACAGGGGACTTGGGGCGCCGGAGCGCGGTGGCTCCGGGACCCTCGCCCTGTGGTAGCATCGGACACTTCGAGTGGAGCCGGGGGGGATCCCAGTTCGATGTGTCGCTGTAGCTCGCCATACCGGCTCGTCACGTGGTTGGCGCTTCCCCTCGTCGTCCTGGTTGCGCTCCTGGGGACCGGGTGCGCCTCGAGCCCCGACCGGGTGAAGGATCCCCGGGATCCGCTGGAGCCCTTCAATCGGGCCGTCTACCGCTTCAACACCGACTTCGACAACGCCTTCATGAAGCCGGCGGCCAAGGCCTACCGCGCCGTGACCCCCGACGTCGTGGATCGGGGCATCACCAACTTCTTCGCCAATCTTGATGACGTCACCTCCCTGGCGAACAATGTCCTGCAGTTCAAGCTGTCGCGCGCCGGCAGCGATCTGGGGCGCATCTTCATCAACACCACGGTGGGCGTCCTGGGCTTCGTCGACGTGGCCACCAACGTGGGGCTGCAGAGCTACAAGGAGGACTTCGACCAGACCCTCGGCTACTGGGGACTAGAGCCCGGCGCGTTCCTGATGCTGCCCATCCTGGGGCCCAGCAGCATCCGGGGGACCTTGGGCTGGGCCGGTGACATCGTGACCGACCCCTTGTTCAGCATCGAAACCGGAGACGTGTACTGGGGCCTGGTCGCTATCCGATTGGTGGACTTCCGGGCGGACCGGCTCGCGGCGGGCGAGATCATGGAGGAGGCGGCGCTTGATCCCTACGTGTTCCTTCGGGACGCGTACCTCCAGCGGCGCCGCAATCTCGTCTACGACGGGAACCCACCGCAGGCCGAGGGCGAAGAGGATCTTTGGGAGGACGTGGACTTCGGCGACCCGTCTCCCCCGAAGGCATCAGCCCCCGCCTCCGATCAGTCGGAGCACGAATTCCCCCGATAGCGGCCGAGACCGCCGGCCGGACCGCCTCAGCCCCGGGGAAGCGATGATCGATAGCGCTTCCCCTGCGGGCCAAGGATGGCCCTCGATCAGCCTCCTATAGGTCATTCGGGTCGCCGACGAGCCGCCAGGCGAGGGACTCGCCCGCCCGCAGGGGGACGACGCGCTCCTCGCCCAGGGGATAGTCATCGGGCACCCGCCACGGCTCCCGTCTCAGGGTGAGGGTGCCGGTGTTGCGGGGCAGCCCGTAGAAATCCGCCCCATGATGACTGGCGAAGCCCTCCAGCCGCCCCAGGGCCCCCGCCTCCTCGAAGATCTCGGCGTAGAGCTCCAGTGCCGCGTGGGCGCTGTAGGCGCCGGCGCAGCCGCAAGCGCTCTCCTTCTCGCGCTGGGGGTGGGGGGCGCTGTCGGTGCCGAGGAAGAAGCGCGGGTGCCCGCTCGTCGCGGCCTCCACCAGGGCCAGCCGGTGCCGCTCCCGCTTCAGGACCGGCAGGCAGTAGTAGTGCGGCCGTATCCCCCCGGCGAGCAGGGCGTTGCGGTTGTACAGGAGGTGATGGGGGGTGATGGTGGCTCCCAGGTTGTCCGGACCCTGGCGCACGAAGGCGACGGCCTCCTGCGTGGTGACGTGCTCGAAGACCACCCTGAGCCGGGGGAAGGCCGCGACGATCGGGCCCAGGCGCTCGTCGATGAAGCGGGCCTCGCGATCGAAGATGTCCACGGCCGCGTCCGTCACCTCCCCGTGCACCAGGAGCGGCAGCCCCTGCTCTGCCATGGCGGCGAGGACGGGATAGATCCGCTCCAGGTCGGTCACCCCGCTCTCCGAGTTGGTGGTGGCGCCCGCCGGGTAGAGCTTGCAGGCCGCCACCGCCCCGCTCGCCCTGGCCACGGCCATCTCCTCCGGCCTGGTGTTGTCCGTGAGATAGAGGGTCATCAGCGGCTCGAACGGGCTCCCGGCGGGCAGGGCCGCCCGGATCCGGTCTCGATAGGCCAGGGCCTGGGCCGTGGTGACCACGGGGGGCCGCTGGTTCGGCATGACGATGGCGCGGGCGAACTGGCGCGCGGTATGGCCAACCACGCTGGCCATGGCAGGGCCGTCCCGGAGGTGCAGATGCCAGTCGTCCGGTCGAATCAGGGTCAGCTCGTCTGGGTCTTGCCCCATGGATCCCCCTGGCGCCTGAATCGCACGCCGTTGATCGGCCTCAGGGAATGGGCGACCCTGATGCCCTAGACTGTGCCGCGGGTCACATACCCCCACCCGTGGCGCCCGGGACCGGGCGCCGTTCGCAGTGGGTCCCCTCGCCTGTGGCCACGGCTAAGGCATCTGCCCTTGGCCTGGACCTTGCTGCTCTGTATCGTGACCATTGCCCTTTCCGGGCGACTTGACCCCGGCGGGTCCCTTTTGGACCCGGCCGATGGCTATTTTACGCATGACCTGGGAGATCCCCGCCATGACCAAGACCCATGATGGCGCCGCGCGCACGACCCATCGCAGGCTGTTGGCCTGGGTGGACGAGGTCGCCGAGCTGTGCAACCCAGACCGCATCTATTGGTGTGACGGCTCCCAGGAGGAGTACGACCGCCTGTGTGACGAGATGGTAGCAGCCGGGTCCTTCATCCGGCTCAATCCAGAGAAGCGGCCCAACAGTTTCCTGGCCCGCTCCCATCCCAGCGATGTGGCACGGGTGGAAGAGCGCACCTTCATCTGCTCCCAGCGCAAGGAAGACGCGGGCCCCACGAACAACTGGATGCACCCGGTCGAGATGAAGACGATCTTGAGGCGGCAGTTCAAGGACTGCATGCGCGGGCGCACCCTCTATGTGATCCCCTTCAGCATGGGTCCCATCGGCTCGCCCATTGCCCATGTCGGGGTGGAGATCACCGACTCCCCGTATGTGGTCGTCAACCAGCGGATCATGACCCGCATGGGCCAGGCCGTGCTCGATGCCCTCGGGGCCGACGGGGAGTTCATCCCCTGTCTCCATTCCGTGGGGGCACCGCTGCAGCCGGGTGAGGCCGATGTCCCCTGGCCCTGCGCCCCCAACATCGCCGACAAGTACATCGCCCACTTCCCGGAGACCCGGGAGATCTGGTCCTACGGCAGCGGCTACGGGGGCAATGCCCTGCTCGGCAAGAAATGCCTGGCCCTGCGCATCGCCTCGGTGATGGCTCGGGACGAGGAGTGGCTGGCGGAGCACATGCTGATCGTCGGGGTGGAGCCCCCGAATGGCAAGAAGGTCTACGTGGCCGGCGCCTTCCCCAGTGCCTGCGGCAAGACCAACTTCGCCATGCTGATCCCGCCCAAGGGGTTCGAGGGCTGGAAGGTGACCACGGTGGGCGACGACATCGCCTGGATCAAGCCCAACCCGAAGGACGGGAAGTTCTACGCCATCAACCCGGAGGCCGGCTTCTTCGGCGTGGCCCCGGGCACCAATGGGGACTCCAATCCCAATGCCCTGGCGAGCCTGAACGCGAACTGCATATTCACCAACTGCGCGCTCACGGACGACGGCGACGTCTGGTGGGAGGGACTGACCAAGGAGCCCCCCGATCATCTGATCGACTGGAAGGGCCACGACTGGGACCCCGGGATCGGTACCCCCGCGGCCCACCCCAACGCGCGTTTCACCGCCCCCGCCGCCCAATGCCCCTCGATCGATCCGGAGTGGGAGAACCCGAACGGGGTCCCCGTCAGCGCCTTCCTCTTCGGGGGCCGGGTGAGCCGACACTTCCCCCTGGTCTTCCAGAGCTACAACTGGGAGCACGGTGTCTACATGGCGGCCACCATGGGCTCCGAGGCCACGGCGGCCGCCATCGGACAGGCCTCGGTGCGTCGGGATCCCATGGCCATGCTCCCCTTCTGCGGGTACAACATGGCGGATTACTGGCGTCACTGGCTGCGCATCGGTCGCAAGATGGTGGCCACGCCGCCACGCATCTTCCGGGTCAACTGGTTCCGAAAGGACGAGCACGGGCGCTTCATCTGGCCCGGCTACGGGGAGAATATGCGGGTGCTCAAGTGGGTGGTGGAGCGCTGCAACAGCAACGGGGGGGGCATCGAGAGCCCGCTGGGCTGGGTGCCCGACTACGGGTCCCTCGAGTGGGCCGGGCTCGAATTCCCCCGCACGGCCTACGCGAGCATCACCAACATCGACACCGAGGTCGCGCGCCAGGAGACCAACGACCAGGAGGAGCTCTTCACCCGCTTCGGGGACCATCTGCCTCGGGAGATGGAGATCGAGCGGGAGCTCCAGCTTGCCCGCCTCTATCACTCACCACCCGTCTGGGACCTGTCCGCCGCGGCTTAAGGTGGATGCCGACCGAATGCCATCCGGGCATTCGATCGGCTCGCGCTTGAGCAGTGCGGCTCCTGAAGACGGCGGGCCTCGAGAGTCGCGCCTGACGAGGCGGTAACCGATCGTTGGCCACAATGGCCTTCGATCCCGCCTCCCCAACCCCGGGCAACCCTCCAGGGAGACCGGCTGCAGGAGACGGTGGACGGATGCGCGATCTGAGCGATACTGTACATATATTCAGTTATCGCTCGGACGGGTACCGCCCTGACCGCCTCTTACGCCGAGCTCCATTGCCGCTCGTGCTTCTCCTTCCTCGAGGGCGCCTCCCATCCGGAGGAGCTGGCGCGGCGCGCCCATGAGCTGGGCTATGGGGCCCTGGCCCTGACCGACCGCTGCTCCCTGGCGGGGGTGGTACGGGCACACCAGGAGGCCAAGGACCTGGGGCTGCCGCTCATCGTGGGCTCGGAGCTCCGCATCGCCTCCGGGCCCCGGCTGGTGACCCTGGCCCAGACCCGAGCGGGCTACGGCAACCTCTCCGAGCTGATCAGCCGGGCCCGGCGACGGGCGCCCAAGGGCCAGTACCGCCTGCTGGCGGAGGATCTGGACAGGGGGCTGCCGGAGTGCCTGCTGCTCTGGCTGCCCGACCGGGAGCCGGCCCGGGACTGGTCCGAGACCATCGTTCAGGGCCGGTGGCTGCGGGAGCGCTTCCCGGGGCGGCTATGGATCGGGGTCATCCTGCACCGCCGGGGCGGGGACCAGGCCTGGCTCGCGCATCTCCAGCGGCTCGGCCGGGACCTGGACCTGGGCCTCGTGGCCTGCGGCGACGTGGCCATGCACACCCCCGCGCGGCGCCCCCTCCTGGACACCCTGACCGCCATCCGGCTCGGGGTGCGGGTGGACCAGGCCGGGGCGGCCCTGGCCCAGAACCGGGAGAACCACCTGCGCACCCGCGCCCAGCTGGCCCGCTTCTACCCCCCCGAGCTGCTTGGGCGAACCCTGGAGCTGGCCGCCGCCTGCCGCTTCTCGCTCGACGAGCTGCGCTACGAGTACCCGCACGAGCTGGTCCCGGCGGATCGCTCCCCCAGCGCCCATCTGCGTGCACTCACCGAGGCCGGGGCCGCGGGGCGCTGGCCCGACGGCATCCCCGAGCGGGTGCGCCGCCAGGTGGAGCATGAGCTGGGCCTGATCGCGGAGCTGGGCTACGAGCCCTACTTCCTCACCGTTCACGACATCGTCCGCTTCGCCCGCTCCCGGGGCATCCTCTGCCAGGGGCGGGGCTCCGCGGCCAACTCGGCGGTCTGCTACTGCCTCGGGATCACGGAGGTGGACCCGGCGCGCATGGAGATGCTGTTCGAGCGCTTCATCTCCCGGGAGCGGGGGGAGCCACCGGACATCGACGTGGACTTCGAGCATCAGCGGCGCGAGGAGGTGATCCAATACCTCTACGGCAAGTACGGCCGGGAGCGGGCCGCCCTCGCGGCCACCGTCATCTCCTACCGGCCCAAGAGCGCGGTCCGGGACCTGGGCAAGGCCCTCGGGATGGACCCGGACCAGGTGGATCGCCTGGCACGCAACCTCAACTGGTGGGACGGCCAGGCGGTGGCCCCCGAGCGCCTGCGGGAGGTGGGGCTCGACCCCTTCAACCCGCGGATCCTGCAGACCATGCGTCTGGTCCACGAGATCCTGGGCTTCCCGCGCCACCTGTCCCAGCACGTGGGCGGATTCGTGATCAGCCGCGGCCCCCTGGAGCGGCTGGTCCCGGTGGAGAACGCGGCCATGGAGGGGCGCACCGTCATCCAGTGGGACAAGGACGACCTGGACGCCCTCGGGCTGCTCAAGGTGGACTGCCTGGCGCTTGGGATGCTCTCGGCCATCCGCCGGGCCCTCGACCTGGTGAACGGATTTCGGGGCAGCCGCCTGACGGTGGCCGACATCCCGCCGGAGGACCCGGCGGTCTACGCCATGATCCAACGCGCCGAGACCACCGGGGTCTTCCAGATCGAGTCCCGGGCCCAGATGGCCATGCTGCCGCGCCTTCGCCCCGCCTGCTTCTACGACCTGGTCATCGAGGTGGCGATCGTCCGCCCGGGTCCCATCCAGGGGGACATGGTCCATCCCTATCTGCGCCGCCGCCAGGGGCTGGAGCCCGTGGACTATCCCTCGGCGGAGGTCCGGGAGGTGCTGGGGCGCACCCTGGGGGTACCGATCTTCCAGGAGCAGGTGATCCGGGTGGCCCAGGTGGCGGCCGGCTTCACCCCCGGGGAGGCGGATCAGGTGCGCCGCTCCATGGCGGCCTGGCGCCGGCGCGGCGGGCTCGAGTCCCTGCGGGAGCGCCTCATCGGCGGCATGACGGCGCGCGGCTACGCCCGGGAGTTCGCCGAGCGCATCTACCACCAGATCCTGGGCTTCGGGGAGTACGGCTTCCCCGAGTCCCACGCGGCGAGCTTCGCCCTGCTGGTCTATGTGTCCTCCTGGCTCAAGCATCACGAGCCCGCCGCCTTCTTCGCGGCCCTCGTCAACAGCCAGCCCATGGGCTTCTACGCCCCCGCCCAGCTCATCCGGGAGGCCCGCCGCCAGGGGGTGGCGGTGCGCCCCGTGGACGTGACCGCGAGCGCCTGGGACTGCACCCTGGAGCGGACCGCCGGGGGGAGGCCGGCCCTGCGGCTGGGGCTGCGGCTCGTGAAGGGGCTATCCCGGTCCGGGGCGGAGCGACTGGTGGCCGCGCGGGCGGTGTCCCCCTGGGGCTCCATCGAGGACCTGCGCGGCCGCGCCGCCCTGGACCGGGGGGACCTCAAGGCCCTGGCGGCGGCCGATGCCCTGGCCCCCCTGGCGGGAAATCGTCACCGGGCCGCCTGGTCCATCCTGGGCCTTTCCGCCGCCGGCCGGCCCCCCAGACAGCAAGGGCAAGGCATGCTGGCCCTGCCACCCCCGGCCGACCCGGGCTGCCTGCCCCTGCTCGCCCCCCCCGAGGAGGGGGCCGAGATCGCCGCGGACTACGCCAGTCTGGGGCTGACGCTCCGCCGCCATCCCCTGGCCCTGCTGCGCGAGCGGCTCGCGGCGCTGCGTCTGCTCAGCGCCCGGGAGGTGGGGGAAACCCCGGAGGGGAGCCGCGTCGCCACCGCCGGTCTGGTGATCAACCGGCAGCGCCCGGCCGCCGCCAACAACGTCACCTTCGTGACCCTGGAGGACGAGACCGGCCAGGTGAACCTGGTGGTGTGGAGGCGGATCGCGGAACGCCAGCGCCGAGCCCTGCTCGGGTCACAGCTGCTGGCGGTCTATGGGGAGGTGCAGCGGGAGGCGGGGGTGACCCATCTGATCGCCGAGCGGCTCGCGGACTGCTCGGGGCTCCTGGGGGAGCTCCTCGGGGGGCTGGTCACGGTCTCCCGGGATTTTCACTAGCAAAAGGCTGGGCGGCGCCTCCCTGCACCGCCCCTGTCAGACAGCCGTTCTCGCCCCTACTCCTTTGAGCTGGCCTTCTCCTCCTTGTCCTTGCTCGCGACCTGCTTGTCCACTGTGCTCGCGGCCCCACTCGATCTCCCGGCGCTCTTGCAGTGGGCGCTCACCTTGATCCCATCCTTGCGAACATATCCCTCGACCCAGGTACAGTCCGCCTTGCCCTCACAGGGCCCCTGCTCCAACCCCTTGCACGCGGACCCGGCCACCGCCGTCCCGACAACCGATCCGGCAAACAGGGCCACCGACAGCAGACCGAGGCCCCCACGAATTACACGCTTACTATTCATCCAAGTCTCCTTGATTAGACTTCGTGTCACTCACGCGGCACGACTGTACCTGCCACGCGAAACGAGCGTAGCATCGGCCCAAGCGGGCAATAGAGAACCAATCGAGCCTGCGGGGCCCCGCGCAAGCACTGGTGAATGCCCCTTAGACGTTCCTCACCTTCTGCCCGGAAAACGCCAAGTACATCAGCGCTTTTCACTCTCCCTGCCGGCCAACGCCCGGGCCGGCACTCAACCATGACCCGTCGACCGGAGGACCAAAGTTGGACATCGACGCCTTGAATGCCGAATACGGGATTCCCGGGACCCTGCGCCTGATTCCTGGCCGCGGCGGACTGCCCATGATCGAGATCGAGAACGGCCTGGCGAGCGCCCTGTTCTCGCTCCACGCGGGCCAGGTCCTCTCCTACCGGCCGGCCGACGCGGCCCAGGACCTATTGTTCCTGAGCGAGCGGGCCTATTTCGCGCCGGGCAAGGCGATCAAGGGCGGCGTGCCCATCTGCTGGCCCTGGTTCGGCGCCGACCCGGAGGGCCGGGGCCGACCCGCCCACGGTTTCGTGCGCAGCATGCCCTGGGGGCTCCTGGAGACCCGCGCCCTGGAGGGCGGCGCCACCCGCGTCACCCTCGGCATCGCGGATGACGAGGCGACCCGGGCCCAATGGCCCCATCGGTTCAACCTGGCGGTGGAGGTCACCGTGGGAGACGCCCTGGGAGTGGATCTCGTTACCCGCAACCCGGAGGACGAGCCCTTCACCATCACCCAGGCCCTGCACACCTACCTTCACGTGGGCGACGCGACCCGCGCCCGGGTCCTCGGGCTCGAGGGCTGCCGCTATATCGACAAGTCCGCCAACGGCAAGGATGCCGTGATCGCCCAGGAAGGGCCGGTGACCTTCTCCGGCGAGGTGAACCGCATCTATCAATCGGTCCCGGAGGTCCTGGTCGTCGAGGACCCGGCACTGGGCCGGCGGCTGCGCATCCAGGGGCGCAACAGCGCGACCTGTATCGTCTGGAATCCCTGGGTCGAGACCGCCCGCGCCATGGCGGACCTGGACGACGAGGACTACCGGATCATGGTGTGCGTGGAGACGGCCAACGCCGCCGACGAGGTCGTGGCGGTCCCGGCCGGGGGCGAGGCGCGTCTCGCCGCGGAGTATCGGATCGAGCCCCTGTGAGCCGACGCCGCCTCATCCCCGGACCAGGAACCGGAAGCCCAGTGTCATGACCGACCCGGCCGGACCCGGGCCGGCACCCGAGCCCACCTGGCAGGCCTGGCAGGCCTGGCTGGACTGGGCCGCGGCCCAGGGGCTACCCGCCCCGACGGATACGAGGTTTCTGGCCAGGCGCGCCCGGGTGTGGGAGGCGAGCGACTATGTCGCCACCCGGGTGGCGCGCCACCCGGAGACCTTGGGCGAGCTGATCGCGAGCGGCGATCTGGACCGCCGCTACGACCCCGGCGACCTCGCCGGGCGCCTCGCCGCCACCCTCGCCGGGATCACGGTCGAGGCGGATCTGCAACGCGCCCTGCGCCGCGCACGCCACCGCGAGATGGTGCGCATCATCTGGCGGGACATCGGCGGACTGGCCCCCCTGGAGGAGACCCTGGAGGACCTCTCGGAGCTGGCCGACTGCTGCATCCGCCAGACCCTGGATCTGCTCCACGGCTGGACCAGCGCGGAGCTCGGCACGCCCCTGGACGCGGCCGGACGGGCCCAGCGCCTCCTGGTCATCGGCATGGGCAAGCTCGGGGCACGGGAGCTCAACCTCTCCTCCGACATCGACCTGATCTTTGCCTATCCGGGCCCGGGCCGGACCCATGGCGGGCCCCGGGAGCTGGACAGCGGCCAGTACTTCACCCGTCTGGCCCAGCGCCTGGTCCAGGCGCTGAACAATCAGACCAGCGACGGCTTCGTCTTCCGGGTGGACACCCGCCTGCGGCCCTTCGGCGACTCCGGCCCCCTGGTCATGACCCTGGATGCCCTGGAGGACTACTACCAGTCCCAGGCCCGGGAGTGGGAGCGCTACGCCATGATCAAGGCGCGGGTCCTGGCCGGGGACCCCGCCGATGTGAACGCCCTGGAGTCCCTGCTCAGGCCCTTCGTCTACCGGCGCTATCTCGACTTCGGCTCCATCGATTCGCTGCGCGAGATGAAGCGCCTCATCGACAAGGAGCTGCACAAGAAGGGCATGGCGTCCAACATCAAGCTCGGGCCCGGGGGCATCCGGGAGATCGAGTTCATCGGCCAGGCCTTCCAGCTGATCCGCGGGGGGCGGGACCCGGAGCTGCAGATCCGGCCCATCCTGCAGGTGCTGGAGCGGCTCGCCCAGAAAGGGATGATGCCGGCGGTGGAGGTGACGCAATTGACCGCCGCCTACCGCTTCCTCCGGCTCGTGGAGAACCGCATCCAGGCCTATCAGGACAAGCAGACCCACCTGCTGCCGAAGGACGAGCCGGGTCGGCTGCGGCTCGCCCGGGCCATGGGCTTCGCCGACTGGGACGGGTTTGCCGAGGTCCTCGGCGAGCATCGGGGACGCGTTCAGGGACTGTTCGATCAGGTCTTTGCCGCCCCCGCGGCCGAGGGCCATGGCCCGCCAGCCGGCGACACCGTCCCCGGGGACCAGCGGGAGAAGGGATCCGCGATCCGGGTGGACCCGGCCCTGGCCACCCTGTGGAACGGCGGCTCGGCGCCTTCGCGGGCCGAGGAGGTCCTGACCGGGTTCGGGTTCGCCGACCCGGGGGATGCATGGGGGCGTCTGCAGCGATTCCGGGATGCCGCGGCCCGCAAGGGCCTGAGCACCAAGGGCACGGAGCGGCTCAACCTGCTGATGCCCATGGCCCTCACGGCCATCGCGGAGAGCGAGTCGCCGGATCTCGCCCTGGACCGGGTGCTGCGGGTGCTGGAGTCGGTCGTGCGCCGCACCGCCTATCTCGCGATGCTCATCGAGCGTCCCCAGGCCCTGGTCCAGCTCGCCCGGCTCACCGGCATGAGCCCATGGATCGCCGATCAGATCGCACGCCAGCCCCTGCTGCTGGACGAGCTCATCGACCCGCGGCGGCTCTACGAGCCCCTGCGCAGGGCCGACCTCGACACGGAGCTGGATGCCCTGCTGGCCCCGGTGGGCCCCGAGGACCTGGAGCAGCAGATGGAGCGCCTGCGCCAGTTCGCCCACGGCAACATGCTGCGGGTCGCCGCCGCGGACCTCACCGGGGTGGTGCCCCTCATGAAGGTCAGCGACTACCTCAGCGAGATCGGCGAGGCGACGGTGGCCCGCGTCCTGCGCCTCGCCTTCCAGCACCTGGCGGGGCGCCACGGCCCCCCCAAGGACCTGAAGCCGGACGAGACCGGTCTACTGGTCTTGGGCTATGGCAAGCTCGGCGGGCTGGAGCTCGGCTACGGCTCCGACCTGGACCTGGTCTTCGTCCACGGCAGCGACCAGGGCTGGACGGAGACCCTGGGCCCCAAATCGATCAGTCACGAGCAGTTCTACAGCCGGCTCGGCCAGCGCATGATCCATATGATGACGACGCGCACCCCGGCGGGAATCCTGTACGAGGTGGACATGCGTCTGCGCCCGGACGGCAACAAGGGCATGCTGGTGCGCTCCATGACCTCATTCGCCGACTACCAGGATCGGCAGGCCTGGACCTGGGAGCATCAGGCCCTGGTGCGGGCGCGCCCGGTCGCGGGGGATGACGGGCTTGCGGCCCGGTTCGCGGAGGTCCGGCGCGCCACCCTCTGCCGCCGCAGGGACCCCGACCAGCTGCGCCAGGAGGTCCGCGCCATGCGCGAGCGGATGCGCGAGACCCTGGACAAGTCCGGGGGCGGCCGCTTCGACCTCAAGCAGGGGCCCGGCGGTATTGCCGACGTCGAGTTTATGGTTCAATACGCGGTCCTTCGCTGGGCCGCAGACTACCCGGATTTGGCGGACTGGACCGACAACATCCGCATCCTGGAGACCCTGGGCCGGCACAAGCTGCTGCCCGGGGCGGCAGCCGAGGAGCTGACGCAGGCCTACAAGGCCCTGCGCTCGGCCTATCACCGGGGCGCCCTTCAGGAGCAGCCCAAGTCGGTCCCGGAGGATCAGCTGCTACCCGAGCGGACCCAGGTCCGGGCCCTATGGCAGCAGCTCCTCGGCAACTGAGCCCGCGAACGGATCCGAGGCGGCCACACATGGGCGCAACATTCTCATCCCAGGCAAGCGAACGGGGGCAGTACCCCCAACCCGAGCGGAGCAGCACATGGCGACGATGGCGGACCGTGACGGCCTGATCTGGCTGGACGGCGAGATGGTGCCTTGGCGAGAGGCCAAGATCCACGTCCTCACCCACACCCTGCACTACGGCATGGGCGTCTTCGAGGGTGTCAGGGCCTACCAGACCGAGCGGGGCGCGGCCATCTTCCGCCTGAAGGAGCACACCGACCGTCTGTTCAACTCCGCCCATATCCTCGGCATGCCCATGCCCTGGGATCGGGACACCCTGAACGAGGCCCAGCGGGCCGTGGTCCGCGAGAACGGTCTGGCCTCCGCCTACGTCCGGCCCATGTGCTTCTATGGGTCCGAGGGCATGGGACTGCGTGCGGACAACCTCGACGTCCACTGTATGGTGGCCGCCTGGTCCTGGGGGGCCTATCTGGGCGAGGACAACATCAAGAACGGCATCCGAATCCGGGTATCGTCCTTCACCCGCCACCACGTCAACATCACCATGTGCCGGGCCAAGGCCAACGGCAACTACATGAACTCCATGATGGCGCTTCAGGAGGCCCTGCGGGACGGCTACGACGAGGCCCTGCTGTTGGACTCCGAGGGCTACGTCATGGAGGGCAGCGGTGAGAACATCTTCATCGTGCGCGAGGGCGTGCTCTATACGCCGGACCTCACCTCGGCCCTCGACGGTATCACCCGCAGGACCGTCATGGCCCTGTGCGACGAGCTGGGGCTCCAGGTGGTCGAGAAGCGCATCACCCGCGACGAGGTCTATATCGCCGACGAGGCCTTCTTCACCGGCACCGCCGCCGAGGTGACACCCATCCGTGAAGTGGACGGCCGCGCCATCGGCCGGGGCGGCCGCGGTCCCATCACGGAGCGCCTCCAGGGACTCTACTTCGATCAGGTTCACGGCCGCCGGGACGAGCACCCGGAGTGGCTGACCCAGGTCTGAGACCCAGCGCGCGCAGACCCAGGATTGCCGAGCATCAAGCAATCATCGGAGACCGACCATGATCGAGGCCACCGCCCAGACTCCAGATCGACGCCGGACCCAGACCACGGGCAACACCATCGAGGTGAGGCGCACGGACCTTCCCCTCGCCTGCCCGCGACCGCAGGACGCCCTCTGGAACATGCACCCGCGGGTCTACCTGCCCATCGAGGACGAGCCGGACAAGGAATCCGTCTGTCCCTACTGCGGCGCCCGCTACCGTCTGGTTGACTGAATAGCCGCGGGCCGCGCCCGCGGAGCTCACGATGGAAGACCCGGCCCACCCTGGCCGAAGGGGGCGAGCCATCAAGATCTTTACCCGTTTCCTGGCCATCGACTGCCCCGAGGAGATCCGCCGCGACCCCGACGGAAAGCAGCCGGCGTTCCCGATCCGTTTCACCGCGGACGGCCAGATCCCCTTTCCCCAGGTGATCCTGCGCGGAGCCGGGCGGGAGCTTCTGCTGAACGGCGCTGCCATTGGGGCCAGCGAGACCGCCCCCCGCGAGTGGACCTATGTCGCCTCCGTGCCCGAGGGGGCCCTGGGGGGCGAGCGCATCAGCGTCCAGATCGAGGGCTGCCGTCGCGGTGACATCCAACAGGCCCAGGGCGGGGACTGGATCAAGGCCTACCGCGAGGTGCGCCTGCTCCGGCCGGCGCTCCCGCGGGCGCAGGTCCGCGCAACCGTCGCCGGCGGTGCCGAGGTGAAGCTCTACTTCGGCATCCACAAGCACATGCACCAGCCCTACTACAGCGCCACCGACCGCAACGCCTGGGACGGCGAGAAGGACCAGATCTTCGGCTCACGGGCCGGCAACTACACCGACTTCATCCCCGCCGCGGTGCGGCAGTACATCGACGGCGGGCTGCCCCATGGGGGTCTCTCGACGAGCTGGAGCGGCTCGCTGATCAAGCAGCTCGACCGATGCGCCGAGGACGGGCGCTGCGGCGGGCGCTTCGGGGGCTGGAGCGGGGCGCTCCGCCAGCTCGCGGGGGCCAGGACCGCCCTGGGCAATCCCCGCGTCGGCTTCTCGGCCTTCGGCTTCTTCCACCCCCTCATGCCGCTGATCCCGCACCGGGACATCGTCCGACAGATCGCCTGGCACCGCGACCTCATCGAGCGGACCTTCGGCGTCGCGGCCTCGGGGGCCCTGTTTCCGCCGGAGACGGCCTTCCACGTACGCATGATCCCGGCGCTCAACGAGGCGGGCGTGACGGCGGTGATCTACGACTCGATCCATCGCTTCCGCGCCTGCCGCGAGTACCCCTATGCCGGGATCGGCGAGGGCATGCTGCCGCCGAACCCCGCCGAGCAGGTCAATCCTGCCGAGGACGACTGGCTGCAGCTGCACAACATCTGGGCCGGCTCGAAGATCTCGCCGCGCCTGCTGCGACCGGAGTACGTGGGCTACGAGGACCCAGACGGCGCCCTCCACACGATCGTTGCCGTCCCGGCCGAGCGCTACATCGGAAACGAGGACGCCCGCGGGGGCTTCGGCGCGCTGCAGTATCCCGACGTGCTGGGCCAGGTCTACGACCGCGTCGTCGAGACCGGTGGCTACGACCCCGCCCATCCGCCCTTCTTCCTGCTGCACTCGGACGGGGACAATCACGGCGGCGGGGCGGACAGCTACTACGGGCACAACACCGGCCGGCTGGTCGAATGGCTGCGGCAGGACCAACGCTTCGAGCTCACCACCATCGAGGACTATCTGGGGCGCTTCCCGCCCGATCCCGCCCGGGTCGTCCATATCGAGCCCGGGGCCTGGGCCGGCGCCGACAACGGCGATCCCCAGTTCATGAAGTGGTTCAGCCGTTACGATCAGCCCTACTCCCCGGACCTCAACTCCTGGGCCGTGCTGACGGCCTTCCAGAACCGGGTCCACACCCTGGAAGACGGGGAGCCCGAGCACCCGGGGCTGGCCGAGGCCATCCGGCTCCTCCTGACGGCCGAGACCAGCTGCTACTGGTACTGGACCGGCCAGCCGATCTGGGACCGGCAGGTGACCGACGCGGCCAATCTTGGTCTGGGCCGGATCGAGCGGGCGGTCGACGGGCTAGTCTCCGCCGGGGGCGACCGCACGGGGCCGACCATCTTTCCTCCCTGGGTGACCCCGGAGAACCCCGGTGGAAAACGCTGGGGCCAGGGGTGCCTGCTGGATGCACCACGCCAGGGCGTCGCCCACACCTTCGTCGCCGATTGCTCCGGGCTCCGACGGGTCGAGCTGGTGCTCCGCACCGCCGACGGCCGCGAGGAGCGCCTGCCCATGCGTAACCACGGCCCCTACCCCTCCCAGGCCGGGGCCCGATTGACGGCCGACTATCTCACCGCCGAGCTGCCGGTCGGCGCCGGCGACCTGCGCTATTACATCGAGGCCGAAGACGGTCGGGGCAACGTCTCCCGGGGTGCACTGGAACGGATCTTTCTTGCATGACCTACCGCATGGGGCCAACGGCCCCTTGAATCCCGGCGCGGTGCCGATTTGGAGCGGAATCGAATGATCGCGAGCTCAGAGCAAGCACCCGGCGCGGCAAGTCCGCAGCGACCTCCGATCGGCAAGTGGCTGCTATGGGGTCTTGGGGGACTCGGGGCCTTCGCCGCCATGGGGGTGCCCATGATCGCCATGATGATCTTCATGGGCAGGATGACGGAGAGCATGGGCCAAATGGTGGTCTCCGTCGACCACATGAGCCAGGACGTCGGCGTCATGAAGACCAATCTGGTGGCCATGGCCGACTACATGAATTCCATCACCATCGGCGTGGTGAGCATGGATGGCAACATCGACGACATCGAGGCCAGCATCGTCGCCATGGATTACAACATCAATACCATCAACAGCGCGATCCAGACCATTCAGGCATCGATGGCGGCGGATCTGTCGGCGATGAGAAAGGATATGGGGACCCTCAACGTCGCGGTACAGGGAATGGCGGGCAATGTCACCGGGATGAACGCGCAGATGGGCCAGATGATGCAGGACATCAACCGCGGCACCAATACCTTCACCCAACCCTGGAATCTGATGCGGAATACGATGCCGTGGTAGCCATCCGCCTCTGCCTCGCCGCGCTGTTGGCCGGCGCGACCGGCCTGCTGCAAGCGACCGAAGTCGTGGTTGCCGTGCCCGTCTCCCTGCAGCCCTACTTCCTGCCTTTCAAAGGCACCGGTCTCGCCTACGACATCATCCAGGCCGCCTTCGCCGCCCAGGGACATCGGGTCCGACCGCTCTACGTCAGCGGCCGCACCCTCACCAACCTCATCGCGGACGACTCGCGGGCTGACTGTATCCCCATGGTCTCTCCCGGAGCCGAGCACGGCTGGAGCCCCACGCGCGGCACCCGACTGTTCCACGACTTCGCCATCACTCGCCCCGGGGTCCAGGTGAGCGAAATGGAGGACCTGAGGACGAAGCGGGTCCTGGCCTATGACGGCGCAAAGACCTACCTCGGCGAGCGCTTCCGCGCTGCGGTCAGCGATAACCCCGGTTACTGGGAGATCTATAACCACCGCGCCCAGATCCTGCTCCTGCTGCAGGGCAGCGTCGATGTCATCATCGCCGACCGTCTGCTCACCAACTGGTATCTGAGCTATCTGCACGAGCAGGATGGCAAGAACACGGACGTCGTGTTCCACGACCTCTTCGAGCCCGTCTCCCACGACTTCATCTGCCGTCGGGCGGAGCTCGCGGCCGAGTACAGCGCCGGACTGTCCCAGATCGCTGAATCGGGTGAGCTGGGTGTGATCCTGCGCCGCTACGGCGTGGACAACCCGGAGTCGGTGCTCGATCCCCTTCCTGAAGTTCCAGGCGGACCGGGCTAGCGCCGGTTGATCGAGCCTCCCGTGTCGGCCCAGGATGTCCCGCCCTTTTCAACAGCGGACCTACTCACAGGCGAGTGAGGCTAACCGTCTCCCGGAACCGGGCCAGGGCGGCCACGAAGGCGAGCACCCCGAGCCCAAGGGTGGCGGCCAGCTGGGGCCATACCAGGCCGAGCCCGGCCCCCCGGAAAAGGACCGACTGGACGAAGGCGACGAAATGGGTGGTGGGTGAGAGGAGCATCACCCGCTGGAGCAGCTCCGGCATGGCATCGAGCGGCGTGTTGGCGCCGGAGAGCATATACATCACCAGAAAAACCGGAATGGAGAGCAGCCCGAACTGGGGCATGGTGCGGGCCAACGTGGCAAGCAGGATGCCAAGGGCCGTCAGGGCGAAGAGATAGACCCCGAGCCCGAGCACGAAGAGCCCGATGGACCCCGTGATGGGCACGCCGAGCACCCCACGAACGACCACTAACAAGGCGAAGGTGGCGCCCAGCAGAATCACCAGCGCATTGGACCAGACCTTGGCGAGCATGATCTCGGCGGAGGTCAGCGGCATGACCAGCAGATGCTCGATGGTGCCGTGCTCCCGCTCGCGGATGAGGGCCGCCCCGGTCAGCACGATGCCAAGCAAGGTGACCATGTTGACGATCTGCATCACCCCCAGGAACCAAACCGACTCGCCGTTGGGGTTGAAGGCGAGCCGGCTGACCGCGAGCACCATCTGCGGCGGGTCGGCTCGGGAACCCTGGAGGTAGTTGAGGGGCTCCTCGGCGAGCACCTGCTCCAGATAGCGCGCACCCGCCCCCGCCATGGCCATGGCGGTGGCATCCACGTTCACCTGCACCACCGGACGGCGCCCCTCGACCGCATCGGCCTGGAGCCGGGGCGGAAGATCGATCACGAAGGTATAGCGCCCCGCGTCCATGGCATCGTCGATCTCACCCACCGCGATCTGCTCCGGCGGCTGGAAATAGGGGGGGCGCAGGGCGTCGGCCAGGCGCGCCGAGAGCTGGGACCGGTCCTCGTCCACCACCGCCACCGAGGCATTCTGAAGCTCCAGCTTCACCCCCCGTGCCGGCGCGATGATGGCGAAGGTGAAGGCGTAGATGATCAGTAAGACCAGCACCGGGTCGTAGCGCAGGCTGATCAGCTCCTTGAGCCCCAGGCGGTAGACGTTGGTGAGCCGCACGTCAGCGCTCCTGGGTACGCAGCAGGGCGAGCCCGACCAGGAAGAACCCGAGACCGAAGGCCCCCAGCACCAGGTAGTCCAGCCACAGGTCCCCGAGCGTCAGGCCCTTGGTGAAGCTCCCCACGCTGACATGATTGAACCAGGCGCTGGGAAAGCCATAGCCCATGATGCGGGCCGGTCCGGTCAGCGAGGAGACCGGCACCAGCATCCCCGAGAACAGGATGGTGGGGATGGTGCTCACGATGGCCGTGCCGAAGACGGCGGCGATCTGCGTGCGCATGAAGGTGGACATCAGGAGACCCAGGCCGGTGCTCGCGAAGACGAAGAGCACCGCCCCGACGGTGAGGGCCCCGATCCCCCCGGTGAGGGGCACGCGAAACAGGAACAGGGCCATGAGGAGGAGCGTCAGGTAGCTCAGCAGCGCCAGGGCCACGTAAGGGAGCTGCTTCCCCAGCAGGAACTCCGCCCCGTTGGTGGGGGTGGCGTAGAGGTTGGTGATGGAGCCCAGCTCCTTCTCCCGCACGACCCCCACCGCGGTCATGGTCGCGGGGATCATGATGAGCAACAGCATCAGGATCCCGGGAACCATGGCGTAGACGCTCTTGAAGGCCTGGTTGTACCGGAAGCGGGTGCGCACCTCCACCGGGGAGTCCGTCGGGAGGGTACCGTGGGCGGCGCCCTGGCCCTCCAGATAGTGACGATGCACACCCTGGACATAGCCGCGAATGGTGTCGCCCCGGAAGGGGATGGCCCCGTCGACGAGGAAGCCGACCTCGGGCCGATCCCCGCGCTTGAGGTCACGACCGAACCCGGGCGGGATCTCGATCGCCAGGGCCAGGCGACCGCTGGCGAGCCGTCGCTCGCGGTCCGCCTCGTCCATCAGCGGCGGCTGCTGGGAGAACCACGAGGAGCCGCCGAACTGCTCCAGATACTCCCGGCTCTCCGGGGTGCGGTCCCGGTCGAGCACCGCGTAGCCGATGTCGTCCACGTCGAAGGAGATCCCATAGCCCATGGCGATCATCAGGAGCACGGGGCCGAGCAGGGCGAAGGCGAGACGGATCGGGTCGCGCCTGAGCTCGGTGCCCTCGCGCCGGGTATAGGCCCACAGCCGGCGCAGGGAGAAGCGGCTGGGCCCGCCGCGCGCGCGCGGGCCGCTGGGAAGGAGGGGCTCCTGATTCGGACCGGGCTCCTCCGGCAGCTCCTCCCCCGCTTGCGCGGCCGCCTGCTCCATGTGGGCGATAAAGGCGTCTTCCAGGGTCGCGGTCCGTTGCCCGGCCTTCAGCGCCGCCGGCGTGCCCTGGGCGAGCACCCGCCCCGCGTGCATCAGGGAGATGCGGTCACAGCGCTCCGCCTCGTTCATGAAGTGAGTGGAGATGAAGATGGTCACCCCGCGGCCCCGGGACAGCTCGACGAGCTGCCCCCAGAAGCGGTCGCGCGCGATGGGATCCACCCCGGACGTGGGCTCGTCCAGGATCAGCAGCTCCGGCCCGTGGATCACCGCCACCGCCAGAGACAGGCGTTGGCGCACCCCCAGGGGCAGATCCTCGGCGCGGGCGTCCAGGTGGGGCGCGAGGTCGAAGCGCTCGGCGAGCTCGGCAACCCGCCCTGGGATCCGTTCCGGGGACAGGTGGTAGAGCCGGGCGTGCAGGTCCAGGTTCTGCCGCACCGTGAGCTCCCCGTAGAGCGAAAAGGACTGGGACATGAAGCCGAGACGCCGGCGCAGGGCGGCGTCTCCGGCCTCCACCGGACGCCCGAAGAGCCAGGCCGCGCCTTCCGAGACCGGGAGCAGTCCGGTCAGCATGCGCATGGTGGTGGTCTTGCCGCTGCCGTTGGAGCCCAGGAAGCCGAAGATCTCCCCCTTGTGGATGGACAGGCTGACCCGATCGACCGCCGTGAAGTCACCGAAGCGATGGGTGAGCCCCTCGGCCCGAATCGCCGGCGGGCCGTCGCCGTCGGGCGCCCGGGGCGGGACCTCCAACCGGCGATGACCGGCACGCCGCTCCGCCGGGAGCAGGGCGACGAACAGGGCCTCCATGTCCCGCTCGCCGGTGCGCGCGCGAAGCGCCTCCAGGCTCCCGCAGGCCAGGACCCGTCCCCCATCCATCGCCACCAGCACGTCGAAGCGCTCGGCCTCCTCCATGTAGGCGGTGGACACCAGGATGCTCAGGTCCGGGCGGCGCTGGCGCAGGCGCCCCATCAGCTCCCAGAAGCGCCGGCGCGACAGGGGATCCACCCCCGTGGTCGGCTCGTCGAGGATGAGTAGATCCGGGTCGTGGATCAGGGCGCAGCAGAGCCCGAGCTTCTGCTTCATGCCACCGGAGAGGTTCATCACCGCCCGCTCGGTGAACGGGGCCAGCCCGGTGGCCAGGGTCAGCTCGACGATACGCCGGTCACGGGTCGCACGGTCCTGCCCGAACAGGCGCCCGAAAAAGTCGAGGTTCTCCCGGACCGAGAGACTGGGGTAGAGATTGCGCCCCAGCCCCTGGGGCATGTAGGCGATACGCTCGACGACGGCGGCGCGACCGCGCCGCTGGCCAAGGTCCTGCCCCAGGACCTGCACCCGACCGGCCTGGATCTGGCGCACCCCGGCGATGATCCCGAGCAGGGTCGACTTGCCCACCCCGTCCGGCCCGATCAACCCACTCATGCGGCCGGCCGGAAGCTCCAGGTCGACGCCCTCCAGGGCGGTCACCCGGCGATAGGCGTGCCTCAGCCCGCTTAGTCGGACGACGGGGCCGCCGGGACGCTCGGCCATGGGGGAAGCCTCGGGGCGAGATCATCCGGCCAAGTCGCCCCCGGCTTGAGACGCACGTAGGCGACACCGGGGATGCCGGTCTTCACCAGCGCCTCGTAACGGGACAGGAGCTCGGGGGCGATGCGCACCTTCACCCGAAAGGAGAGGGTCTCGCGCACGTCCCGGGTCTCCACCTGCTTGGGCGTGAACTCGGCGCGGGGCGAGACGAAGGACACCTCGGCGGGGACCAGGTACTCCGGAGCGGCATCGAAGCGGATCCGTGACTCGGCCCCCAGGGGCACCCACCCCGCCCCGGCCGCCGGCAGGAAGACGACCATGTAGACGTCGGTCAAATCGAGGAGTGTCAGCACCTTGCCGGCCGCACCCAGCACCTCGCCGGGCTCCGCCAGGCGGTAGAGCACGCGGCCGCTCCTGGGCGCCCTCAGGGTGCTGTCGGCGATGTCGACCTGGATGCGCTCGATGTGGGCCCGTGCGGCCTCGATGGCCGCCTCGCTCGCGAGCACCTGAACCTCGCTCGCCCGCAGGGCCGCCTCGGCGGATTGCACCCGGGTGCGCGCCTGGTCGATCTGCTCCTCGGAGACGAAGCGCTGCGAGCTGGAGAGCTTCTGCAGCCGGGCGAGGTCCCGGCGGGCGAAATCGAGCTCGCTCTCCTGCTGCTCCACCAGCGCAAGCGCATGCTCGCGCTCCTGTTGGGCGCGGCGCAGCTCCGCCTGGGCCTGGCGAAGCTCCGCCTCCAGGGCCTCCGTATCGAGCACCGCGACCACCTGCCCGGCCTCGACCCGATCACCTTCCCGCACGCGCACCTCCCTGAGGCGGCCGGGGAGCTTGGCGGCCACGTCCACCTCCGTGGCCTCGATCCGCCCGTTGGCCATGGCGAATCCCTCCGGGAGGCCGGCATTGCCAAAGAGACCCCGCACGGCGGCGGGCAGGGTCTCCAGGCTCCCGCCGGCGACACGCATCCACACCGCCAACGCGGCGAGGATCAGGGCGAGGAGGATCGCTGCCGCGGCCAACCAGCGGCGTCTTGGGCTCATGGGCTCATGGCGTTCTTGTTGTGGGAAAGGAACCTCTGGGGAAGCGCTGGTTCATTGCGCTACCCGTATGGGCCAAGGATGGCCCGGCATGACCAGTCACCTCGAGTCACCGAACACGGAGCGATTCGGAAATCGCATTCTCGAATCGCGAGCCGATCGAATGCCAGGATGACGTTCGATCAGCCGCTCCCCCGGGGATGTTACCGCCCCGCCGGCCGCAGATCATCTGCGGCCGACGCGTCGCTCCCGGTCGTTCAGGGCTTGACCGCCTTGTGCTCCATCGACAACAGGACGAGGTCCACCAGGGTCTTGCTCTCGAGCTTCTCCATGATGCGCGCCCGATGCGTCTCCACGGTCCGCACGCTTAGGCCGAGCTCATGGGCGACCGTCTTGTTGGACTGTCCCGAGGCGATGCGCTCGAAGATCTCCCGCTCCCGCTTGGTCAGCCCTTCCAGGCGCCTTGCCGCGCCCTCGGACCGGACCTGGGCGTCGGTGTCGCGCGCCGCCTCGTCCAGTACCTCCTGAATCCGATCCAGGAGCTTTTGGGCGCTGAAGGGCTTGGTGATGAAGTCCCGGGCACCGAGCTTCATAGCCCGCACGGCCATGTCGATGTCGCCATGCCCCGTGATGATGATGACCGGAAGTGCGGCACCCTCCAAGCGCAGCTGCTTGAGCAGGGTCATCCCGCTCATCCCCGGCATCCGGACATCGAGCAGCAGCACCGATGGGCGATCGGGCTGCTCCCGGTAACGGGCGAGGAACTCGTCGGCGCTGCCGTAGACCCTGGCGTCGATGGCGACGGAGCGCAGCAGCATGTGCAGCGACTGGCGCATGTCCAGGTCGTCGTCCACCACATGCACCAGCGGGGCGGGCGTCACGCCTCACCTCGTGCGAGCACGGGCAGCGCAATGAAGAAACAGGCCCCTCGCGGGACCCCGGGCTCCGTACGGATGGAGCCTCCGAATGACTCGATGATGGACTCGACGATGGTCAATCCGATCCCCAGGGCTCCAGGCTTATCGGTCTCCCACGGACGGAAGAGTCGATCGGCCAGCGCCGCGCTTACCCCTGGCCCGGTGTCGCCGATCTCGATGGTCAGCAACCCCGTGCTCGGGTCATGGTGTGTCCCCACCGTCAACTGACGCTGGCTCCGATCGATCGTCTCCATGGCCTCGAGCGCGTTCGCCGCGAGCTGGATCAAGGCGTGCTCGAGCTGCAAGGGATCGCCCTGGACGGGTGGGAGGTCCGCCCCGCACCGGCGCTGCACCCGTACCCCCTCGCGCTGGATCCGGTCGCCGAGAAAGTCTAGGCAAGATGTGACCACCGCGTCGACATCGAAGGCCCTGGGCGGGTTCTCGCCACGTCGGATGCGCGCCCGCAGACGGTCGAGGATGGCGCCGGCCTGGGCCGACAGGCGCTCGATCCGCTCCAGCATCTCGCCGAGCTCGGGCTCGTGGAGTCGTCCCTGTTGGTGCAGACGCAGGGCCGCCCCCACGTAGTTCGACAGCGCGGCCAAGGGCTGACTGAGCTGATGGGCGGTCACGGAGGCGATCTCCGCCCCGAGGACGAGCCGCCCGAATCGACCCAGCTCGGCGCGGTGCGCCTGGAGGCGCGCCTCCAGGCGGCGCCGCTCGGTCACGTCCACCAGGACGGCGACCGCGCCCGAAAGCCCACCGTCCTGGTGCCTGAGGGGGCGCGCGGTCACCTGCGCCCAGCGGCCCTCGCTGCGCGCGGGGCGACACAGGTAGAGCTCCATGCTGTCGGTGGACTCCCCGCGGATGGCGCGGACCAGGGGTAGCTCATCCGCGGGAATCGGCTCGCCAGCCTCGTCCCGATAGACGCCGAAGTGCTCGGACCAGCGCTCCGATGGCACCGCCTCCGGCCCGCTGCCGACGATCTGCTCCGCCTTTCGATTCCATAAGACGAAACGTCCGTCCAAATCCACGACGACCACCCCGTCGGCGACACTGTCCAGGATGAGCCGCTCCAGCTCATGCTCACGGGCGAGCTCCGCGGTGCGCGCCTCGACCCGCCGCTCCAGGTCCAGATTGAGGGCGGCCAGCTGCCCCTCACGCCGCTCCACCTCCTCCGCCATGTGGCGAAAGGCACGGACCAGACTGCCGACCTCGCTGCTGTCGGCGGGCGGTAGCTCCCTGCTGAAGTCACCGCGGGCGATCGCCTCCGACGCGCCGGCCAAGGCACTCAGGGGCCGGGTCTGGCGCCGCAGAAGGACCCCGACCATGAGGATCGCCAGGACTACCAGGCCCAGGGCGGCGAGCAGATTCGCTCGACGCAGCACGTCGAGTGTGTCCTCGGGCTTTGGCTCCGGCTCGGTCAGGACGAAGATCAGGCGACGGTCCGGGTCGCCGGGGTCCCAGGACCGCGCGGTCACGTAGGCCGGGTGCACCCCATCCACCCCCGGCACCTGACTGAAGGCGCCCCCCAGGGAACCGGGGCGAATGGACGGAGCCGCCGTCCCCCGGAGATCCAACCTGGGCGGCGAAGCGGGCACCAGCAACGGGGCGCCCCGCTCGTCGATGATCAAGAGGTTGGCCGCGCGCCCGAGGGGGGACCTCGCCGCCTCGATCGTCGGGACCAGGTCGACGCGCGCCAGGAGCACCCCGGCGAGCGTCCCATCCGCGCCCGGGACCGGTGTCGTCGCGGCGAGGATCAGACCGGTCGGGCGCTCGGTCCCTTCCCCATCGACGTCGGCCCCCCACCATGCGAGCGACACCACCCCCGGTCGCACCCGGGACGCCGCCCGGAGGTCCAGACCGACGACCGCCTCGTAGCCGGCCTGTGACGGCAGCCCGCCGAGACCCGCTGGGCCCCACTCGACCCCGACCAGCTCCCCCGGAGCGCCGTTCCGAAGCGCGTGGAGCCGGACGTCCAGCAGTCCGGCCCTGCTCCCGGCAAAGGCGAGCAGGGCCTGTCGCACGCGTTCCACCCACTCGGCGCGAACGGACTCCACGGCAGCGTCCGGCGCGGCCCCGCCCGGGGTGGGACGAGTGTCCGGTAGCGGCAGCACCCGCGCGAGGAGCTGGAGGTCTCCGACCAACTGTCCGAGCCGGACGGCAACGGCGCCGGCAACCAGCTCTCCCTCGAGTTGGAGCCACGCCCGGTCACGCTCCTCCAGGGCCGCGGCACGCCCCCGATCGGAAAGGTAGGCGACCCCCGCGGCAGTGCCGACGAGCAGGGCGGCGAAGACAAGGGCCAGCCGAAGGTTCAGCGAGCCCCAGGGGCTCCGACTAGACCGTGGCGGACGGCTCATTCAGGGGGCTCAAGAAGAGCCGGTCTCAGCGGAGATCCGGCTGGCGGGTCCTGGTGGGATGCGCTCAAGGAGTCAGGTTGGCCGGGCGGGATACAGGGGCGGCGGCCCAGAGGATGCCTTCACCGCCTCGGGGCTCAATCCGAGGCGACCAGCGAATCCCCCCGGTGCGGCGGTGGATCAGGGCTGGGGCCGATAGCCCGGGATGCGGCTAACCACCTCGGTCTCGTCCCCACGGAACACCACCGTGGTTCCGATCTCCCTGAGGCGCCGATGGAGCATGTGCAGCAGCGCAACCCCCGAGTCGAAGACCCGTTCCACATGGGACAGGTCGATGACGCAGCACTTGAGTGACGCCGGAAGGCGCGTGCAGATCTCGCAGATGGACTGGGAGAGGGTCAGGTCCAGGTTCCCGACGAAGCTCAGGTCGAGGCGGTTCTCCCGTTCGATATAGGCGGTACGCAGGGGCATCTTGGAGTCATCCACAGATCGGTCTCGCTCGGGCCGGGCGCCGACTCCAGCTGACGCCAGGATGGCAGCGCTGGGCAGAGCATCAGAAGATTAGAGGGTACTTGACCCGCCCGGCGACCACCATTCGGGGCAGCCGCAGAGGCATCCGTAGAACTACGTAGCCCCGGACTCCCAAGCCCCGCTGGGCGGGGACGCCGAGGGCGGGAATCCAGGGAAGTGCTGACCTTTCTCGCTTCCCGCGCGGGCCAAGGAGGACTCGCGCGTCTCGGGACGCGAGCCGATCGAAGGCCAGAAAGACATTCGATCGGCATCTCCCCAGGGAAACGCTGATTTCTGGCGTTTCCCGTCCGGGCCAAGGATGGCCCGGCATTTTCGACGGCTGTAAGCCGTTGAAAATGGAGCTTTCCGAGAGTCGCGCCTCTCGGAAAGCGAGCTGACCAAATACCAGGATGGCATTTGGTCAGCATCTCCCTAGGCGCCCCGCTCGGGTCCCCCGCCGGCGATCGACTCCACCGCCTCGCACAGGAAGTGCCCGAGCATCAGGTGGATCTCCTGGATCCGGGGCGTCTCGCCGCTCGGCACCGCCAGCACGATCTCCGCCTGGTCGGCGAGGTCCCGACCGCGCGCCCCGGTGATGAGCACCCGCAGCAGACGCCGCTCGGCAGCGACCTCCAGGGCCCGGGTGACGTTGAGGGAGCGGCCGCTGGTGGACAGGGCCCAAAGCACGTCGCCGGGTCTCGCCAGCGCGACCAGCTGGCGGGCGAAGACCTCGGAGAAGGAGAAGTCGTTGGCGACGGCGGTCGCCGCGGCGGTGTCGAAGCCCAGGGCGACGGCGGGCAAGGGCCGCCGCCCCTTGTCCAGAAACGGGCCGATCAGCTCGCCGCTGAGGTGGGTCGCCTCGCCAGCGCTCCCGCCATTGCCGCAGATGAAGAGGGTCCCGCCCGCCTGGATCGCCGCCGCGGTCTCGGCCGCGGCACGACTGGTCTCGGCGAGCAGGAGCTGATCGTGCCGCACCAGCTCCAACAGGGCCGACGCGGCCTCCAGGCGTTTGGCGAGCAGCTCGCCCAGATTCGATGGAGCCTTCATGGGGACCGTGCCTCTATCCGGGCCCGCCCGGTGCGATCAGTTGTGTCCGCGCTAGGGAAACGCTGTTCTATTGCGTTTCCCGTCCGAGCGAGGGATCGCCCGGCATTTTCGGTGGCGATAAGCCACTGAAAATGGAGCACTTCGAGAGTCACGCCTCTCGAAGCGCGAGCTGATCGAATGCCAGGATGGTATTCGATCAGCATCTCCTCAGGTATCGCGTCCATCCTGGTACTTCCTGTCCTCCTCTGCCATGCGACGCTCGCGCTCGGCCTGCCGGCGGGCCTCCCAGACCTGCCGTCGATTCTCGACCCGCTGCGCCCAGGCGTTGGCCACCTCCTCGATGGTGCGCTCACCGAAGAGCACCTGACGCAGGAACCGGTAGCCGAAGGACAGGAGGGCCTCGTCGTCCCCCTCCAGCCGCGCATACAGGCCGTCCGGGAGGACATAGGTGCGCCGGAAACCGTCGCTCAGGACGAAGTGGCGAAAGTTGTCGACGTCGTAGGAGGCCATGAAGAACAGCTTCAGGCTCACCGGGGGCGGCTTGCCCACGGCAGGCCCGGCGGACCGCTTCTTGAGGATGAGCCGGTACCACTCCCGATTGCGCTGGTCGTACTCGGCGCAGCCCTGCTCCGCGCGGAAGTCCCCGACGCGGATCTGCCGGTCCTCCTCGTGACCCTTGCAGTGGTCCTCCTTCACCAGCGCGTAGCGCTCCTCGGCCTGGGAGGACCCCTTCTCGCGGAGCGTGAGCAGGGCCACCGGATAGTAGCGGCACACCGTGGGGCGATCCTCGTAGACGCTGCAGCCCGCCTCGCCATCGAGCTGAAGGCAGGTCCCGTCGTCCCGGGTCTTGAGCTTCACCCCGGGAAGCCCGTCCTGGTCCATCTGGAAGGGGACCGTGTACTGATTGAGGAGCTCCGAGGAGCTCAGCCCGAGGCGGCGCTTGAGTCGCAGGATGTCGTAGGGGGCCAGCGTGACGTCCGCCTGCCTGCAGCAGGCGTTGAAGCAGGAAATGCCCTTGTAGCAGCGGAAGCGGATCCGGGTGTCCGCGGAGAGGGCCGCCGGGATGTGCGGGCTCTTGAAGGGGATGTCGAATGGAGGGTCTGTCATGGATCTGGCGGAAGGGACGCGGTGGATTTCGCAAGCACGCGTTGAGGCCCGATCCCCTGGATGCTCGGGGGTCCAGGAGCCCAAGACACCCCTGTCCCAATGCGGCCGCCCCGCCGTTCCCGCGCCGGGCCGAGGCTCGCCCAGGGAAAACGATCCAGTCTTTTACCCCAGATCGCGACACCGATCCAGGCACATTGGATCCCGGGACGGACGGGAGACCGGGGTTCCTTCCGATGCGCGGGCGGCCCTGCGGGCGGAATCGCCTCAACAGCGGTCGTGCTCGGGAACTACATCCGCGGTGCTGCCGCTCAGATCCGCCGCGATCAACCGGAACTGCTCCAGGGCCGCCTCCAGGTCCTCGACGATCTGCTGGGCGATCACCTCCGGGGCCTGCAGGCTGTCGCCGTCGGCGAGGCTCTCGTCCTTCAGCCAGAAGATATCCAGGCTGACCTTGTCGCGCGCCACCAGCTCGTCATAGTCATACGCCCGCCAGCGCCCCCTTTCTCCAACCTCGCCGCTCACAACTCCCTCCCCCTTCCAGGGGGAGGGCTGGGGTGGGGGTGCGCCCTCGACATGACAAGTCGACCTCCGCTCATGCCGATTCGCCGGGTTGTAGCACCTCACAAACTCATCGAGGTCTTCGCGCTTCAGGGGGTTGGTCTTCAGCGTGAAGTGCATGTTGGTGCGCAGATCGTAGATCCAGAGCCTTCGGGTCCAGGGGGTCTCGCTGGCGGGTCTCTTGTCGAAGAACAGGACGTTCGCCTTCACGCCCTGGGCATAAAAGAGCCCGGTGGGCAGGCGCAGCAGGGTGTGGACGTCGCACTCGTGCAGCAATTTCCGACGAATCGTCTCGCCGGCCCCGCCCTCGAATAGGACGTTGTCCGGCAGCACCACGGCGGCGCGCCCGTTCTGCCTAAGCAGCGTCTTGACGTGCTGGACGAAGTTCAGCTGCTTGTTCGAGGTGGTGGTCCAGAAGTCGCCGCGCTCGACGATGTCGCGCTCCTTGCTGACCGATCCCTCCTTACCCAAGATCGTGGTGCTGCTCTTCTTGCCGAAGGGGGGATTGGTGAGCACCAGGTCGAAGCGCTCGCCAGGGTCCGCCGCCAGGGAGTCGCTCACCACGATGGGCTCGAAGTCCTGGCTGCCGATGCCGTGCAGCAGCATGTTCATGGCGCACAGCCGCGCGGTGGCCTGCACCAACTCCCAGCCCTTGAAGGTCCCCTCCTTGAGCTTCCTGCGCTGATCCTTGGTGAGGTGCGGGTTGTGCTTAACCACATAGTCGTGGGCCGCCAGGAGAAAGCCGCCGGTGCCGCAGGCCGGGTCGCTCACGGTCTCGCCGGGCTTCGGGGCCATGACGTCCACGATGGCCTGGATCAATGGGCGCGGGGTGAAGTACTGGCCGGCGCCTGACTTGGTGTCCTGGGCGTTCTTCTCCAGCAGCCCTTCGTAGGCATCGCCCTTCACGTCGGCGCTCAGCGACACCCACTGCTCCTTGTCGATGAGATCCACCACCAGCCGCCGCAGCTTGGCCGGGTCCTGGAACTTGTTCTGCGACTTGTTGAAGATCAGCCCGAGCAGGCCCTTCCGGTTGCCCAGCGCCTCGAGGGTGTGGCGGTAGTGATCGAACAGCGCGTCGCCGTCCTTCCTGATGAGGCTCGGCCAACCGTACTGCACCGGCACCGGGCTCGGCTGGTGGTATGGCGCCTTGGTGCGCTCGTCGGCCATCTTGAGGAACAGCAGATAGGTGAGCTGCTCGACGTAATCGCCATAGGACATGCCGTCGTCGCGCAGGACATTGCAGTAGTTCCAGAGCTTCTGGACGATTGCCGACCCGCTCATGCCCCATCCTCCTGAGTCGGAGGCACCAACGGGCGGATTTTCCCGATCAGACCAGGCAGCTCCTTTTCGACGACCTCCCAGACGACCTCCAGGCTCACCTTGCTGTAGCCGTGGATCAGCCGATTTCGCATCCCGATCATCTGCTTCCAAGGCAGTTCCGAATGCTGCGCCCGATATTCGTCAGACACCTGGCTCGCCGCTTCGCCGACGATCTCCAGGGACCGAATGATGGCGTTTTGATGGAGCCTGCTCCGCTTGAATGCCTCAAGATCCAGGCCCGCTGCGAACTCCCTGGCGTCGGTGGCCGCGAGCAACATGTCGAGCAGCAGCGCCTCATCCCGCCACATACACGGGCTCCAGGTCGGCGAGGATGTGACGGCGCCGGATGTGGTTGCGGCTCTGCTCCACCGCCTCCCGTGTCACGAGATCGACCTCGCGGCCAAAGATTTCTGCCAGCTCCTCCTCCATTGACACCAGCTCGAACATGCCGATCTTCTTGTTCTCCGCGGGCTCCACGAGCACATCCACGTCGCTATCAGGACCGAAATCCGAGCGAACGGCTGAACCGAACAGGGACAGTTGGCGGATCTGGTGTCTTCGGCAAAAGTCCGCGATCGAGTCGCGGGATACGTGCAGAGCGGGGTTGATCATAAGCTGGCACCTTGCCTATCCGGATGCAGTCCCGGCGAGGACGATCGTGTCGCGCGATACGGGCGATGTTCGGGCATCAGGATGGCGCTGCGCAACGCGCGAGCACGGCGGCGGCTAGGGGCAGATCCCTGTCCTCGATCGGGTGCTCCGAGTGACTCGCCGGGAGTAGCTCACCGGAAAAGGCCCGGCTGAGGATGGACTGACGCAGCCGCTCGGCGCGCCTGAGGTTGGCGTCCACCTGGGCCTCGGTTTCGCGCAGGAGGGAGAGGCAGCGGTCGACTTCGGCGACGATACGGCGTTGTTCGGCCAGTGGTGGAAAAGGAACAAGAAGTTGGCGAATGTGAGCTAGCCCCAAGTCAGGCTGGGCCGTCGCCCTTACGTCACGCTTTATCTGCAACTGGATAACTTCCGACCTCATACTAGTGGCGAGGTAATCTGCGTGCCCTTCACCTCTCACTGGCTTCAAGATCGCAACGCTGTAGGAGGCCTGAAACGGTAGGTCCGTTTCAACAGTCCGGACCTCGCCGACAGTCCCATAACGAGACAGCAGGATGTCGCCGCGAGTTGGCCGCACCTTCTTACAGAGAACATTGAAATCGGATGGCGATATGCACTTCGCCCTCTCAAAGTTGATTTCGTTCTCGCCAAAGAAATCTTTGGTACTTACATATGGAATACCACCTTCAAATGCCTTGGGCATTTTGTGGTCGACGTCCGCAATCTGAGTGGTAAGCTGATCGAGCGATACCCACACCCACCCCTGCGGCAATTCGGGTAGGTCCGTCGTATCGGGCGGGAGGGGTTCTTTGTATTTGCGCTTGCCTTGCCACTGGCTGCGGCGGGTTTCGAGGATGCGTTGCAGGAGCTGCTCGCCGGTCTGGTAGCTGCGGCCTTCGCGGCGGGCGAGGTCGGCTTCGGTTTCGACGAGACGGCCTTCTACGGCGGCTTTGAGGACGGCGGCCTTGTAGTGCCTGAGGTTGGCCCCGACGCGCTTGAGGTTGGCGACGGCTTCGTCGAGGCGGGAGTATTGCTTTTCGATTTCCGCGACGATGCGTTTTTGCTCGTCGATGGGTGGAACCGGCAACGCAATCTTCGACAGATTGCCACGCGAGATTCTTTTGCGCGTGCTGCCACTCTGCATTGAGGCGACCGCCGACCGGAACGCAGGGGCGTTTACGAAATACATCAACCAGCGATGGTTGAACTCACCGGCTGCGGACCGAACGATGGCAACATCGACAACAGTTACGGCGGGCTTCGAATCACCGGGGAAAATACAGGCGCGCCCCAGCGGGTCTGGCATGCGCGCTATCAGAACGTCCCCCTTATTGAGGAAGGTGCAGCCGAGCTCGACGGCCTTTGCATGCGTAAGGAAACGGGCCGACCTATCACGGTACGCACCACCTCCGATATCGGCAAGTTGAATCAGCCGAACGTCACCTTCTGGGTCTTGGTCTTTGCTTTCAACCCAATCCCCGTCGATGAACACCCCGCCTTTTCCGACGAGGCTCTCTATCGTGGTAAGCGTCCAGCCAAGCGGTAGGCTGTCCTCTTTTACAGTCCGAACCAGCTCCGCTTTCGCACTCATGCCGCCAACGTCTCGTTCAATTCTTCAATGATCACGTTCAGCTTGTCCCCGAACAACTGATGCACCTTGCCCAGGCCGCCGTGCTGCGAGAACGGCGCGTAGTCGAAGTCGTCCGGCTCGATGCCCAGATTCGCGGCGATGTGGTCGCGGATCATTTCGAGCCAGCGGAGTTGTTCGGGGGTGAAGGTTTTACCCCCACCCCGGCCCTCCCCCTGCGAGGGGGAGGGGGTGTGTTGTTGTGCCAGCCAGGCCTTGAAGTTGGCGTTGACGCGCTCGGGGAAGGGGATGAGCTCGTTGTCCTGGTGGATGGCGAAGCGCACGAGGGAGACGAGGTCGGTGAGGATGCGTTTGCCGCTAGTGCCCTTGACCCTGGATCTTTCCAGCGCGTCGTAGGCGTTCCAGAGCTGGGATTCTGTCCACAGGTAGGGCGGCCTCTCGATGGCGTCGGCAAGCTCCTTCACGGCCTCGAAGGTGAGGCGGTGTTTGTAGGGTCTGCCGTAGAGCACTTGCAGGGCGGTGATTTCGTCCTTGTGCTCGGCGATGAACCGCTCGAAGGATTGGACCACGTCCTTGGCACGGTCGAGGGCATCCTGGGAGAAGCCGGCCTCGAGGACCTGGTCGGCGCTGACGGTGTCGATGACGACCTCGTTCTTCCTTTTGATGGCGTCGATGGTCTCGCGCAGCCTGGGATCGTAGAAGGGCTTGATGGCCTCCTGAATGACCTTTTGCCGGGCGGCGGCCAGGGCCGTCTCGGGGATGGGCTGGTCGTCGCCGGGCGCCAGCCCCAAATCGACTTTGGCCTGCTCGATGTGACGGTCCGGGTCGAGGGCGGCGATGATGCGGTGGCTGAGCTGCTTGACGCTCAGCCCCCCGGAGACGGCGCGGATCTGCTGGTCGCCCTCCGCGCTCATGCGGTGCTCCATGCGAGCCAATCTTCCAGCAAGTGAGGAAAGCACGTCATCCTCGGTGTTGCCGAAGGCGACGGCCCGCATGAGCTTCTCGAAGCTGACGGTGGGCTTCTGCTCCATGGGGCGCGAGTCGGTCTTGTCCCGCTCGCAGACGCCGACGACATCGACGATGACGAAGTGGTCCTTGGCCTTGGCGTCCGGGGTGACGCCTTGCAGGTCGTCGGGCTTGATGACGCGCACGCCGCGGCCCTTCATCTGCTCGAAGAAGGCGCGGGATTTGACGGCGCGCATGAATAGGACGACTTCCACCGCCTTGATGTCGGCGCCGGTGGCGATCATGTCCACCGTGACGGCGACCCTGGGCATGGGGCTGGTGCGGAAGGCGTTGATGAGATCCTTCGGCTTTGCTCCAGTGGTGCGGTAGGTGATCTTCTGGGCGAAGTCGTTGCCCTTGCCGAATTCCTCGCGCACGATCTCGACGATGTTTTCGGCATGGGCGTCGTCCTTGGCGAAGATGAGGGTCTTGGGCACCCACTCGCGGCCGGGGAAGATCTCGGTGAACAGCTTGTCGCGGTAAGTCCGGATGATCTTGCGGATCTGGTCCGGGGCGACCACGTCGCGGTCGAGCTGGTCGGGGTCGTAGCTGAAGTCGTCGTCCAGTTGCTCCCAGCGCTTCTTGCGGGTGTCGCGCTCCTGTATCTGCACCGAGAAGCCGGCCTCCACCTTGGAGCCCTGTTCGGTGATGGCGGTGCGGATTCGGTAGACGTCGGAGTTGACGTTGACGCCGTCTGCCACGGCCATCTCGTGGTTGTATTCCATCACCAGGTTCTGGTTGAAGAAGCCGAAGGTCTGCTTGCTCGGCGTGGCGGTGAGACCGATTAGGTAGGCGTCGAAGTACTCCAGCACCTGGGCCCAGAGGTTGTAGATGGAGCGGTGACATTCGTCGGTGACGATGATGTCGAAGGTCTCGATGGGGATGGCCGGGTTGTATTCCAGTGGCTCAGGAAGCGCGAACAGGCTGCCCTCACCCCCGGCCCCTCTCCCGCTCGCGGGAGAGGGGAGTAGGGCGTCGACGAAGATTTCATCCAGGTCTTCGGGGAGATCTCTTCCCTTGAGCATGGAGTACATGCGCTGGATGGTGGAGATGCAGACCCGGGCGGTGGTGTCGAGCGTGTTGCTCGTCAGGCGCTGGACGATGTACTCCTCGGTGAACTTGAAGTTGTTGTAGGGCGAGGCGTATTGCTGGAATTCCTTGAGCGTCTGGTCGCCGAGGTTGCCGCGGTCGACCAGAAACAGGACGCGCCGGGCACCCGCGAACTTGATCAGCCGGTAGATGAACGAGATGGCGGTGAAGGTCTTGCCCGAGCCGGTGGCCATCTGGATGAGGGCGCGCGGCTTATTGGCTGCCAGCGATCGCTCCAGGTTGCCGATAGCCTTGACCTGGGCGGGCCAGAGTCTGAATCCGTCGTCCTCCTCCACCAGCGAGGGCAGGTGTCGCACCTGGGCCAGGAACGTCGGAGCCGCGCGGTGGACCTGGCCGTCGACCTCGACGCCGGAGCGAATGGGTAGGAGCGCCAGCCAGGCGGCGAGGGTCTCGGGGCGGTGAAAGGCAAAGACGGGGCGGGCCCGGGGATCGGGGTCTAGCCCGTTGGTGAAGTGGGTCTCGACGCCCGTGGACTGGTAGAGGAAGGGCAGCGGCCGACACCAGGCCGGGAGGCCCGCCGGCATCCCCTCGGCATAGCGGCCCGACTGGATCTCCACGCCCGTGAGCGTGGCCCCCTGCCTCTTGGCCTCGATGACGCCAGCGGCCTTGCCGTCGACATAGAGCAGGCGGTCTGCGAAGCCGAAGCCGGCGGACAGGGGGAACTCGCGGCGGACGACGCCGCGGGCGGCGTGGATGTTGGCGCTCCGGAGATCCTGGACGGCCCAACCGGCCGCCATGAGGAGCCGGTCGATCTCCAGCAGGGCGCGCTGCTCGGGTGTCTGCGCCTCGTTCTCCACGCCGCTTCCCAGGCTGGCCAAAGGGGACTGGTCAAGGCTAATGCATTCGAGGGGACCCAACAACCGAGAGGGTCGGCTCGAGCGAACCGCGCGCCGAGTCGCCGCTGGGCCGCAACCGGCAGCGTCGGCGATCCGACCGTGCCGCGGCTGTTGGGTTACTTGGTGGTTCCCCGCTTCGGCCTTGTCCAGCCAAGGCCGCGAGTCGCATCGGATGCGAGCCCGGTCACCACAAGGATCCGTCGATCCCGGATATCGGCACTCGATTGATCCGTTGCCCCGCGGGACGCGCGACTACTCACAAAAAAAGAAAAACACGCAAGATCGGCATCTTGCGTGTCCGAGTTGAAGATGCCCCGGATGGGCACTCTTCAACGGCCTAGTAGGGATCGCAGGGCTCGAACAGCCCTGCGATCCCCACGAAGCTTAGGGCCGCTTCGGGGTCTTGTACTCGACCTCTTTCTGGAGATTGTCCCAGATCGTCTGGTAGCCGACGAAGCCCTTATCAGTGGGCGCCATCTGCTTGGTCGTGTAGTAGCGCGCCTTGCCTTCGGGAACCTTTGGTCTGCTCTTGGTTTGCTGGCTCATAAGTCACCTTCTCTGAACATGCCATCGTGGACGGAGTGGAACGCACCAACGACGCGTCGGACGTCCCGTTAGGGTAGAAAAATACGGCCCTCTAACTGGCGCTACCCGTAAAGACGCGAGAATCAGCCGGGTGCCGCCCGAGGTCAATACATGGCCTATAACGGGGACTGGAGCAAGCGAAGCGTAACCATGCTCACTCCACTCATTTCTCAACCAGTTTTTGCAAGATTTCGTAGACGAACTCATGGGTGTATGCGTTTTCACCGCAGTGAGTCAACTCTTCATCCGACGTTCGAAACGTCAGATACGGATGCACCTCGACCCCGTCCGCTTCGATCGCAGCAGTATCATCGATCGCGCTGGCAACACTGAACGCGATGCTCACCGTCGCATCTTCAAGCTTGCTGCCATTCAAGCCGGCCTCTTGGAGCTTGACCCTGATACTCTGGACCAACTCACGGACGAAAGCGACCTGTTGCTCTTCGAAGAGTGTCGGATCGAGGTTCAGGTGCATGCTCTATTACCTTGGCTGGAAGCCGTGGCTCGGACGCTTTCGGACTTTCGCTAGAGCGGCACAGGCCTCACACCTGCAAGCTCGGGCCGCGTTTCGATCTTCCCCCCGGCCGCTATCTCGGCGTCCGTCGCATCCCGAACGGCCAATATCTCCAGCTCGAAGACCACTTGCCGACCACACAACGGGTTGTTACCGTCGATCGTAAGCGTCTTTTCGTCTACCCTCGTGACCAGGAATGTGCGGGTTGCACCCTGCTCATTCTCCATCACGATGGTGGTACCGACCTCCCTATACTCTTCCGGAACATTCTCGACATAGTCGGTAATGACCAGGGACTCGTCCCGCGGACCAAATAACCTGTTGCAGTCCAGCTCGACAGAGAGGGTATCTCCAGCCGCTTTTCCCTCCAGCTCCGCCATGACCTGAGACGACAGCACATCGTTGACACCATGGACATAGCCCAAGGGAAACTCCACGGCAGTCAACACATTGCCGGTCTTCGCGTCAACGACTTTGTACTTGAGCTCGACGTACTTATTGTGTTGGATCGTCTCAGTCATAGCTAGAAAATGGACGCCGCAAAAATACGAACTTCCCCTTTCTCGTAGCCGAGGACCATTCTTCCGAGCCACTCGCCTTCCTTTGCGGTGCTCCGCACGCGATAGAGAACGGTCACATGCTCGCCGCGCCGGATGAGGCCTAGAAAATCGCGCTCTTCGACCAGGTTTCGGGACAGCTCGCTGTGAGCAAACTGCTTTCCGAGCTCGACCTCGTTCAAGCCGAGCAGCAACTCATATGAAAATTTTCTAATAAATTTTCCGTACTGACCCTTATTCGAGTACTTGATGAGATCATCCCACATCGGGTGGGCAATCTCGAGAATCTCCTCGTCTGACTTTTCGATGATGTTCATTTCACATCGCCATCTCTAGTTGGCTCAAATCTTGGTAGCGGACTTCTGCTCAAGCCAACGAGCTTGAAGCGATGGAACCAGCTTGATCGACGCCACCCGGATTCGATGGCATTTGCGAAACCGCTCTTACCCCTACCTTGACCCTTCACTCGCAATCACGGCTTCACGAGGCGGGAAGGCCGGGGCCCCAGTCCCGAGGCCCCGGCTTTAGAGAGGCTTACGCTGCCTTAGCCTCGGGCTTGTCCTCGATCAGGTGGTAGCAGGGCGCCTTTTCCATGGTGTACTCGCCGGTCTTGGGATCACGGCGGGACACGGTCAGCACATGCCAGTTGTCGTCATCCACCTTCATCGCGTCGCCGCGATAGTAGTAGCCCGGCCAGCGGGTTTCCTTCCGGAACAGGGTGTGATGCATGACGGCCTCGGAGGTGAGGTGACGATGCTTCAGCTCCCATGCACGCAGCAGCTCGTGGACGTTCTCGGCCGCGATCTTCTCAAGATCCTCCTCCAGGAGCTTGAGCTTCTTGAGCCCGATGTGCAGCAGCTTCTCGTTGGTCATGTAGTTGACCGTGACGCCGCCGCAGTACTCGTCCATCAACTTCTGCAGGCGATCCAGGCCCTGGCGCGGGTTGATGTAGTTCGGATTGACCGAACCAGCCGTGATCTCGTTCCGATAGATCTTGTAGTGATCCATCGGCTTGTAGATCTCTTCCTTGCGGCGGTTGATCTGCTCCTCGGAGACGCGAATGCCCTCGGCCTTGCCGTCATCGATGTACTTGCATGCGGCCTTGGCTGCGAGACGACCTTCGGTGAACGAGCCGGAGGAGAAGGCGTGTGGGGTACCGCCAACGGCGTCTCCCGCACCGAACAGCCCCTCGACGGTGGTCATCCGGTTATAACCCCAGAAGTACTCCGGCGGGGAAATGTCCTCCGGACCAGAGCACCAGGCGCCGCAACCGGTCGCGTGCGAGCCCATGACGTACGGCTCGGAGGTCGTCAGCTCCGGATTCTCGTACTTGGGATTGACGTCGGTCGCCGCCCAAAGCACGGCCTGGCCAACGGTCATGCCCAGGAAGTTGTGCCAGCCGATCTCCTCGAGATGCGGATCCTGGAACGCCTCCATCGTGACCATGTGGATGGGACCACGACCAGCGTTGACCTCGTTGATGAAGGCGTGGTTACGCAGGCAGGTGGGGATGGGACGATGGGTCCGGTGAGAGGCCTCAACATCCAGATACCGCTTGCCCACCATTTCCTCGAGGGCGGGGAACCACTTGGACTCGTACTCCTCGCCCAGACCGTTTTGGGTATAGGTCTTGAGGTGCAGGAAGTAGGCGCCCACGGGACCGTAGCCATCCTTGAAGCGGGCAAGGACGATCCGGTTCTCCATCTGGGTCATCTTGGCGCCAGCGCCGATCATCAGCCCGTAGGCCGAGCCGGAGGACCAGGGCGCGTACCAGACACGACCAGCACCCTCACCGACCGAACGCGGCTTGAAGATGTTGGACGCACCACCGGCACCGACGATGACCGTCTTGGACTTGAATACGTGGTAGTTGCCGGT
>Ga0316578_10000011_pt1 | contig 40975 bp, 37 predicted proteins | sample J0NA_2_FD_203076 | JGI IMG/M metagenome (GOLD analysis project Ga0316578, IMG submission 203076) | Rhizosphere microbial communities from salt marsh grasses in Alabama, United States - J0-2_160517rDrC | ecosystem: Host-associated > Plants > Roots > Rhizosphere | place: USA: Alabama | collected... | reverse complement strand
GAGCTCGACGAGCCGGGCCGTCGCTACCTCCGGCTGCTCGACGAGCTGGAGCAGGCCAGGGACCTGGCCGACGGCTCCGGCTCGGAGCTCGCGGAGCTCGCGGCGGACGAGGTCGTCCGCCTCGAGGAGGACCGGGATCGTCTCGAGGAGCGACTCCGCGGGCTCGTCGTGCCGCGCGACCCGCTCGACGACCGGCCCGCGGTGATGGAGATCCGCGCGGGGACGGGAGGCGATGAAGCGGGGCTGTTCGCGGCCGACCTGTTCCGCATGTACGCCCGGTTCGCCGACGACCGGGGCTGGAGCGTCGAGGAGATCTCGCGCAGCGAGGGCGCACTCGGCGGGCTGAAGGAGATCGTGTTCTCGGTGCGGGGACGGGACGCCTTCGGGCAGCTCCGCTACGAGTCCGGGGTCCACCGCGTGCAGCGGGTCCCCGTCACGGAGAGCTCCGGACGCATCCACACCTCCGCGGCCAGCGTGGCGGTCCTCCCGGAGGCGGAGGAGGTCGACGTCGAGATCGATCCCTCCGACCTCCGGATCGACGTGTTCCGCTCGTCGGGCCCGGGAGGGCAGTCGGTGAACACGACCGACTCCGCGGTCCGGATCACCCACGTTCCCACGGGACTCGTCGTCAGCTGCCAGGACGAGAAGTCGCAGCACAAGAACAAGGCGAAGGCGCTGAAAGTCCTGCGCAGCCGTCTGCTCGACGCGCGCCTCGCCGAGCAGGAGGCGGAGCGGGCCCGCGAGCGCCGGCTCCAGGTCGGAACCGGCGACCGCTCGGCCAAGATCCGCACCTACAACTTCCCCCAGAACCGGGTGACGGACCACCGGATCGGACTGACGATCCACCGGCTCGACGCGATCCTGGAGGGAGACATCTCGGAGCTGCTCGAAGCCCTGCGCTCCGCCGGTCTGCGGGAGCGGCTCGAGGCGGACGAGCGGACGTGAGCGAGCCGCCGACGCGGCGCGGGGCGCTGGAGGGTGCCGCCCGGGACCTCGAGGCGGCGGGCGTCGAGAGCGCGCGGCTCGAAGCCGAGCGGCTCCTGGCACACGTGACCGGGCTCGAGCGTGCCGAGCTCCTGCGCCGCCTCGACCTGCCGCTTCCGCCCGGCGAGGCCGGCGCGTTCGCCCGCGTCCTGTCCCGTCGTCTGACGGGAACGCCGCTCCAGCACATCGAGGGAAGCGTCGAGTTCCGCGAGCTGGTCCTCGTGTGCGACGCCCGCGCGCTCGTTCCGCGCCCGGAGACGGAGCAGCTGGTGGACCTCGTCGTCCGGTGGCAGCGGGAGCGCCCGCCAGCCGGCGACCCGTCTCCGGGCGTGCGCCCGGTGCCCCGACCGTCGTCGCGCCCGGCCGCCCTCCGTGCCGCGCTCGACATCGGGACCGGCAGCGGGGCGATCGCCCTCTCCCTCGCCGCGGAGGATGTCGCGGCGGCCGTGGTGGCGCTGGACGTCTCGGCGGACGCCCTCTCGCAGGCGGCCGAGAACCGGAGCCGCCTGGGACTCGAGGGCCGGGTCGAGTTGCGGCCGTGCCGCTCCTCGATCTGGGATGCCCTCCGGGACGACGAGCGGTTCGACGCGATCGTCTCGAACCCTCCGTACGTCCGGGATGACGAGGTGCCGGCCCTGCGACCCGAGGTCCGTGTGCACGAGCCGCCGGAGGCCCTCTCCGGGGGCGAGGATGGTCTCGACGTGATCCGGACGATCGTAGCCGGGGCGGCGGACCGCCTGGCGCCCGGCGGGGCGCTCTTCCTCGAGATCGCGCCGGGACAGGGGGACGAGGTTCGACGTCTCCTGCGCGAGACCGGCCGGTTCCCGCGCGTGGAGATCCGGCGGGACCTCGCGGGCCGGGAGCGCTTCGCCGTGGCCGGGACCTGAGCGCGGGCGGTCGCGTCCGCGGGGGGCGAGCGTTATACTGCCCGGTCCTCCGGGGCGAGAGCCGGACGTCGCCCGCGTCGCGGGCGCTTCAAGCGAGCGAATCCCACAGTCCACGGGCCGATGGAAACGAACGATCGCGATCGCATTTTCGACAAGGCCGGGGAAGTCGGGCGACTCATCGCCCAGACGCCCGAGTACCGTGCCCTCAAGTCGGCGCACCGGGAGATCGGGGACGACCGCGACTCGACCGGGATGTTGAACCGGATGCGGGAGCTCCAGGAGAGGATCCTGGAGCATCTCGGCCGGGACGAGGAGCCGCCCCGGGAGCTCGAGGAGGAGCTGGCCACGCTGACGGAGCGGATGCAGGAGAACGCCCGCTTCCGGTCTCTGATAGCCGCACAGGAGCGATTCGACGACCTGAGACAGGCGATCGACGAGGCGATCGGCCGCGGCATCGTCGCGGGCGAGAAGAGCGGGATCATCGTTCCCTGAGCGCGACGTGAGCTCGATTCGCGGCACCCTGGAGCGCGGCCTCCGCGCCGCCGTCGAGCCGGTCATGGCGGCGCTCACGCGCTGGCGGGTGCACCCCAACACGCTCAGCACGATCGGGTTTCTCGTCACCTGCTCGTCCGGCTTCTTCTTCCACCAGCACCACGTGCGGACGGCCGGCCTGCTCATCCTGCTGGGCGGGATCTTCGACCTCTTCGACGGCACGGTCGCGCGCCGCACGGGTCTCGCCTCACCGTTCGGGGCCTTCTACGACTCGACGCTGGACCGCCTGTCGGAGATCGTGGTCTATCTCGGTCTGCTCTCGCTCTACAACGACTACCGGATGGAGCTGGGCGACGTCGGAACGATCTACGCGATCATGCTGGCGATGGGCGGCTCGCTGATGATCAGCTACACGCGGGCCCGTGCGGAGGCGCTCGACATCGACTGCAGCGTCGGAATCATGCAGAGGGCCGAGCGCGTGATCCTGATCGGCGCCGCCGCCCTCCTGTTCGGCGAGGACGGAAACGGGATCGTGCTCAAGGTGGTGATCTACGTGCTGGCGGTCCTCACGAACGTCACGGTGCTGCAGAGGATCTGGTGGGTGTGGCGGAACACGCGGCCGGAGGGCGTCGCGGTCGGTGCGGCGCAGCGGAAGCCGGGATCGCGATTTCTCCGCAGGGGCAGCGACTGAGCCCTGCGACGCAACGGACAGCGAACACCACGGTGAGTGGCGAATGAGCAACGAACGAGAGAGACGGGAGATCGGGCCGGCGGAAGGCAAGCTCGGAGTCCTGCTGGTGGGACTCGGAGCCGTGTCCACCACGACGATCGCGGGTGTCGAGGCGATCCGCCGCGGACGGGCGAAGCCGATCGGCTCGCTCACGCAGATGAACACGATTCGGCTCGGGAAGCGGACGGAGGCGCGGAGTCCGCTGATCAAGGAGCTCGTGCCCCTGGCCGGACTGGATGACATCGTGTTCGGCGCCTGGGACCCGATCCCGGACGACGCCTACGAGTCCGCGAAGGTCGCCGGCGTCCTGAGTCACGAGGACATCGAGGCCGGGTCGGAGTTCCTGAAGTCGATCCGGCCGATGCCCGCCGTGTTCGACAAGAAGTACGTGAAGAAGCTGGACGGGACGAACGTGAAGACCGGCGAGACGAAGATGGACCTCGGCGAGCAGCTTCGCGCCGACATCCGCCGCTTCAAGCAGGAGAACGGCTGCGACCGGCTCGTCATGGTCTGGTGCGCCTCGACCGAGATCTTCCTGAAGCCGGGCGACGTCCACGCCACGCTCGGGTCCTTCGAGAAGGCCATGCGGGAGAATGACGACGCGATCGCGCCGTCCATGATCTACGCCTGGGCCGCGCTTCAGGAGAGCGTCCCGTTCGCGAACGGGGCGCCGAACCTGACCGTAGACCTTCCCGCCATGCTTGAGCTCGCGAAGGCGAAGCAGGTGCCGATCGGGGGCAAGGACTTCAAGACCGGCCAGACTCTGATGAAGACGATCCTGGCGCCCGGTCTCAAGGCCCGGATGCTGGGATTGAACGGCTGGTTCTCGACGAACATCCTCGGCAACCGGGACGGCGAGGTGCTCGACGACCCGGAGTCCTTCAAGACGAAGGAGGAGTCGAAGCTCGGCGTGCTCGAGTACGTCCTCCAGCCGAAGATGTACCCGGACCTCTACGGCGACATCTACCACAAGGTGCGGATCAACTACTACCCGCCGCGGGGAGACAACAAGGAGGGCTGGGACAACATCGACATCTTCGGGTGGCTGGGCTACCCGATGCAGATCAAGATCGACTTCCTGTGCCGGGACTCGATCCTGGCCGCGCCGATCGTGCTCGACCTCGCCCTCTTCCTCGACCTGGCACAGAGGGCCGGGATGCACGGCGTCCAGGAATGGCTCTCGTTCTACTTCAAGAGCCCGCAGGTGGTGCCGGGCCTCTACCCGGAGCACGACATCTTCATTCAGCACTGGAAGCTCAAGAACACGCTCCGCTGGCTGGCGGGCGAGGAGCAGATCACCCATCTCGGCGTCGAGTACTACGACTGAGGCCCGACCCGGTCTCTTCCTCGTCTTCGAAGGCGTGGAGGGGGCCGGGAAGACCACCCACCTGCGACGTCTCTCGCGACGGCTCGACCGTGCGGGCATCGCGCACCTCGTCGTGCGCGAGCCCGGCGGAACGCCGGCGGGGGAGCGGATCCGCTCGATCGTGCTCGATCGGGACTCCGAGTTGTTCCCGGAGACGGAGCTTCTCCTGGTGCTGGCGGCCCGGGCCGAGTTCGTGCGGCGGGTGGTGCGCCCCGCGCTCGCGCGGGGAGAGCTCGTCCTCGCCGACCGGTACGACCTGTCGACGCTCGCCTACCAGGGTGCGGCGCGCGGGATCGGGATCGAGCGCGCGCGGTCCCTGAACGCCTTCGCGACCGGGGGTCTCCGTCCGGACGGAACCCTCCTCCTCGAGCTCGACCCGGACCGCGGGCGCGAGCGGAAGTCGGGCGCGGCAGACCGGATGGAGAGCGAGGACGCCGCCTTTCACCGGGCGGTGGCCGACGCGTACGGGAGGCTCGCCGAGAGCGAGCCCGGGATCGTCCGGGTCTCGACCTCCGGCGGCCCGGAGGACGTGCACCGGACGATCTGGTCCGAGCTCTCCGCCCGCTGGCCCGACCGGTTTCCTCCCGACGCGCCCGAGGCTTGAGGAACCAACCCGGGCCCCGCGAGTTTCAAAGCTCGTCCGCGGTGCGCGTTGTCGCGCGGAAGGGGTGGGGCAAGGAGGAGGACGGATGAGGAGAGCCTGGACAGCCGCCGCGGTCGTGGTGGCCGCCGGAACGGTCGCGACGTTCGGCGTCGGCCCGGTCCGGGGCGCGGCGCGTGCCGTGCCCCGGCTGGATTCCGGTCTGTTCGAGCTCGTGCGCTCCCACGTGGCCCGCGACTTCATCGATCCGATCGATGCGGATTCGCTCTACGATCTCGCCGTCGAGGGACTTCTCGAGGAGATCGGGGATCCCTACGCCGGCCTCATCCGGCCGGAGGACCGCCGCGCGGCCCTGCTGACGAACAACTACGGCGGAGTCGGCATGCGGATCCTCGCCGAGGACGAGGGAATCCTCGTCCTCGACGTCATTCCCGGAAGTCCCTCCGATCGGCTGCGGGTCCACCGCTTTGACCTGATCGTCGAGGTCGACGGTCGGTCCGCCACGGGTTGGGACCAGACGGACGCGGTCGGAGCGCTCCGCGGCCCGAAGGGCGAGGCCGTCGAGATCGCCGTCCGCCGCGCCGGTGTTTCGGAGCCCATCCGCTTCACGATCACCCGCGACGACGTCCACCTGGCCGCCGTCGAGTCGCTTCTGCTCGACGACGGGGTCGGCTACGTCCGGCTCACGACGTTCAGCCAGGCGTCACGCCGCGAGCTCCAGGCGGCGGTGAGCGACCTGATCGCCGCCGGCGCCCGTTCCCTGATCCTCGACGTCCGCTTCAACCAGGGCGGCATCCTCCGCGAGGCGGTCGAGATCTCGGACCTGTTCCTCGACTCCGGACTGCCGGTGGTGGTCACGAAGTCGCGCGACCCGCGGGACAGCGAGAGCTTCGCCGCCCCCGGTCCGGATCGGTATCCGGGTCTCCCGATCGTGGTCCTCGTGAACGGGATGTCGGCCAGCGCGTCGGAGATCGTCGCGGGGGCGCTCCAGGATCACGACCGCGCGCTGATCGTCGGGACCCGGACGTTCGGGAAGGGCGTGATGCAGAGCCTGTTCCCGCTGCCGGGCGGGAACTATCTCCGCCTCACGACCGGGACGTGGTACACGCCGAGCGGACGATCCATCCACCGGAGCCGCGACCCCGAAGACCTGCACGGGTTCGCGCTCGGCTCGGAGGGATTCGACGCCGCCGTCGCCGCGGCCGTCGAGCTCGAGACCGGTCTGGCGGGCGCGGAGGCGACCGCTGAGGTCGACACGGCGGGACGGCAGGTGTTCCGGACCGACGCGGGCCGGGTCGTGTACGGGGGGGGCGGCATCGTGCCGGACCTCATCGTGCGGCCCGACAGCGTCGCGGACGGCGAGCGCGAGCTCGTGGCCCGACTGCGCCGGAACGACGTGAGTCTGCCGGAGCTCGCGCTGCGCTTCGCGGCGCGCCGGCAGATCGAAAGCCCGGAGGCGGCCCGTGACCCGACACTCACGGACGACGTGCGCGAGGCGTTCGACCGCTTCGTGGAGCGGGCGTCGGAGGGCAGGATCGACGGGTCGGATCTGGACCTCGCACGCGATCCCGTCGACGGGATGCTGAGCCGCGAGCTGGCCGTGATCGCCGGAGGAGAGACGGCGGGACTCCGGGTGACGCTGGACCGGAGCCCCGAGGTCCGGAAGGCGACTTCGCTGCTCCGGAGCGCGAGCACGCCGGAGACCCTGCTGGCGCTCGCCGGCACGGGATCGCCGCAGACCGAAGGGGAGGACGGAGAGGGGAGATGAAGCGGACGCGTTCCTGGGTTCCCGCATTCGTAGTCTCGATGCTCGCGGTGGGCGCGGGCGGGTGGTTCCTCCAGCAGGGCGCCGCGGCGCAGGAGAGCGCGTCGTACAGGGCGCGACTGCTCCAGGAGGTGCAGGAGCTGGTGGCCGAGCGCTACGTGGAACCGATCTCGGAGTCCGAGCTCAACCGGATGGCGATCGACGGAATGCTCCGGGAGCTCGACGACCCGTACTCGGTGTTCATCGGCGCCGACGAGGCCGACGACCTCGAGCTCACGACGACGGGCAACTACGGCGGCCTCGGAATCCGGATCCAGGAGGTCGGCGACTGGGTGACCGTGATGGGAATCCTTCCCGGCACGCCGGCGGAGCGGCAGGGAATCGCGACCGGCGACCGGATTTACGAAGTGGAGGGCGAGTCGGCGCGGGGCTGGACGGCGGACGATGCGGTCGAGCATCTCCGGGGACCGGCCGGTGCGTCCGTGCGTCTCTCCGTCCTCCGTCCGGGGGTGCGACAGCCGATCGAGCTGACCGTGGTCCGCGAGGAGATCCACGTGGAGCCCGTCGTCGCCTTCATGGTCGAGGACGGCATCGGGTTCGTGCGTCTGGAGACGTTCAGTGCGAACGCGCGCGCGGAGCTGGAGAGCGCGATCGACGGTCTTCGCGCCGAGGGGGCCCGGGGCCTCGTGTTCGATCTCCGGGCGAACCCCGGCGGCCTGCTCGACGAGGGCGTCGCGGTGTCCGACCTGTTCCTGCCCCGGGGTGCCGAGATCGTCGAGACACGCTCGCGGATCGAGGACCAGAACTTCTCGTTCCAGGCACGGACGGACGACGCGTTTCCCGGGCTGCCGATCGTGGTCCTGGTGGACCGGTTCAGCGCGAGCGCGTCGGAGATCGTCGCAGGCGCTCTGCAGGACCACGACCGGGCGGCCGTGGTCGGCGACACGACGTTCGGCAAGGGCTCGGTGCAGACCCTGTACCAGCTGCCGGGCGGTCACCACCTGAAACTGACCACCGCGGGCTGGTACACGCCGAGCGGTCGCTCGATCAACCGGCCGCGGGACGCGGAGTATCGGCTCGTCGAGGCGGACGTCGGCGGCGAGGGAGCCCCGGCGGTGCCGCCGGACACCTTCCGGACGGAGGCGGGCCGGACCGTGCACGGGGGCGGCGGGATCGAGCCCGACCTCGTCGTCGAGGAGCCGCTCTCCGAGCGGGAGCGGGAGCTGGTCGTCGCGCTGAGCGACGCCGCTCTCACCCTGAACCAGCTGGCCGTCCAGTTCGCCGGGAGCTGGGGTGGATCGCACCCGGACCTCGAGCGGGACTTCGAAGTCACGCCGGCGATGCGGGACGCCTTCCTCGCTCTGCTCCGTGAGCAGGGCGTGAAGATCGACCGGGGACTCTACGACGACGTCCGCTCGATCGTCGATCCGGTGATCGCCTCCCAGCTCGCCAACTACGCGTTCGGGGAGACGGAGCGGCTGCGCCGCTCTCAGGAGGGGGATCCGCAGGTTTCGGCGGCGGTTCGGCTCCTGCGGGACGCGGAGACGCCCGAGCAGCTGCTGTCCCTGGTCGGCGAGGCGAGTCGTGTCTCGGCGGGCGCGGGCGAATCATCGCTTCGGGAGGCGGCCGGGACGAGCCGCTGACGCCGGCCCGCCGGCCGGACCGTTCGACGGAAGTCGGACCGGGTGGAAACGCGAACGGGCCCCCGACCGGGGGCCCGTTCTTCCATCCTCGACCCTCAGGAGCCGGACCCGGGGCCCGGCGGCTCTGCGGGACGGCGTAGCGATCGCCTTACCGGCGAATGCGCTCCTTGAGGCCCTTCCCGGCACGGAAGGACACGCTCCGCCGCGCGGCAATCGTGATCTCCTTGCCCGTCTGCGGGTTGCGGCCCTTGCGCGCCTTCGTCTTGCGCGTCTTGAAGGTGCCGAATCCCGTGATCGTGAAGTCACGACCGGCGTCCAGCTCGACGGCGATGATGCCCTCGCCTGCCTTGGTCGAGAAAATGGCGTCGATGACATCCATCGCCTTCGCCTTCGACAGGTCCGTCTTCTTCGCGAGCTTCTCGGCGAAATCCTGCTTCGTCACGTTCGTCTCCTTTGGGTGGGGATGGAACGGTTTTACCGCCGGACTGGCCCATTATGGCGCAAGTCTCTGCGGTCCGCAAGGCGTCGACCCGACGTTTGCGCCCGCAGGACGGGGCGATTCGACGATCGGTCCCGCGCTGGTCCCGTCACTCGGGCCTTCTCCGGGGAGGGCCGGGGACGAACGCGTTCGTCGTCCGGACGTAGTCCCGGTACTCGGGCTTTCGCTCGCGAAGGTCCTCCTCGAGCATCCGTACCCCCGACACGCGGACGAGCAGCCAGGTCATCAGCGCCGGCCCGAACGCCGTGACCGCTCCCCCGGGGACCGACGCCGCGAAACACCAGAAGCCCCACCAGAGGGTGGCGTCCCCGAAGTAGTTCGGGTGCCGCGTATACCTCCATAGTCCGGTTCGAAGGACTCTCCCCTCGTTGGCGGGGTCGGCCTTGAAGCGCCGGAGCTGGGCGTCCCCGATCGACTCGAACAGGAAACCGGTCAGCCAGAGGAGCAGCCCGAGACCGTCGAAGAAAGTCAGCCGCGCCGGTCGGCCCGACGCGAGGGCCGGAAGCAGCGGGGCGGCGACGATCCAGAGCAGGACGCCCTGGAGCCAGAACACGGTGAACAGGCTGCGCAGCGGAAAGGTGCGCCCGGCCCGCTCCCGGAACCGGCGATATCGGGGATCTTCGCCCTTCCCGCGGTTGCGGGCCGCGATGTGCACCGCCAGGCGCAGGCCCCAGGCGGCGAGCAGCGAGAGGACCAGGATGCGGCGCGGGCCGTACCCGTCCGAAAGCAGAGCCCACGTCAGTCCGAGCAGCACGAAGCCGGGGCCCCACGCGACGTCCGCGATGCTGGCGTCCCGAAGTCGAAGACTCAGGATCCAGACGAGGGTCGCCGCCGCCAGGACCGCGCCGAGACCCGCGAGCGCCACCAGTACGAACCGGATCGCATCCATGCGGCGAAGCTAGGGCCGGGACGACCGCGACGGCAGGCCCCGGGTTTGACGCTCCAGCCCGGCTCCCGGAGATTGAGGTCCGGATTCCGCCGGGGACGGAACTCCGGAGCCGGTCCCCGGCCGCTGTCGGCGCTCCGGGAGAGAGGCACGTCCACGATGCTCCGTTTCGCGACCGGCCGGGTCGCCCTCGTTTCCGCCGCCCTCCTGCTCGCGGCGTCCGCCTGTTCCGAGTCGCGCCCCGGGGAAGCCGACGCTTCGGCCGAACCGGGTGCCACCGGCTCGGTCGCCACGTCTGCCGCCGCCGGATCGCGCGTCGCGACGATCCGGGGCGGCGACCTCGTCGGCCTCCTCGGCACGGACGCGGAACCTCTGCTCCTCGACGTGCGCAGCCGCGAGGAGTTCTCGGAGGGTCACATCCCGGGCGCTGTGAACATCCCGTACGACGAGCTTCCCGACCGCCTGGACGAGCTCGCGGGCCATCGCGACGAGGAGATCGTCGTCTACTGCCGGACCGGCCGTCGGGCGAAGATCGCCGAGGCCACGCTCGCCGGGGCGGGCTTCGCGAACGTCCGCGACCTGGCGGGACACATGACGGAGTGGAAGGAGGCCCGACGACCGGTCACCGAGGCGGTGCCCTGCTGCTGACGGCGACGCGTCCGTCGTCCGGCCCGGCTTGAGCGCGGGGGCCGAGCGGGGCGGTCTCGTCCGCGCCGCGCCGGTTCTCGCGCTCGCGGCCCTCGGCACCTCGTCGGGGGCCGTTCTCGTGCGTCTGGCCGAGGCCCCGTCCGCCGTGACCGCGTTCTGGCGGCTCGCTCTGTCGGTGCTCGTCCTGCTCCCGGCCTTCGTCGCCACCCGGGGCTGGCGCGAATGGACGGGCTTGGGCCGCCGGGATGCCGCGCTGCTCGGTCTCGCCGGCGTCTGTCTCGCCTTCCACTTCATCGCCTGGTTCCGCTCCCTCGCGTTCACGAGCGTCGCGAGCTCGACGGTGCTCGTGAGCGTCCACCCGCTGTTCGTGGGAGCGCTGTCCGCTCTGTGGCTTCACGAGCCTCCGTCCCGTGTCGAATGGACCGGGATCGGGATCGCGGTCCTCGGCGCCGCGTGCATCGGCTGGGGAGACCTCGCCGGCGGCCCGGACCCCGTGCGCGGAGATCTTCTGGCGCTGCTCGCGGCCGGGCTCGGCGCGCTGTATTTCACGGTCGGCCGCCGGCTTCGCGTGCGGCTGGGAATCTGGAGCTACGCCGTCCCCGTCTACGCGTCGGCCGCGGTCGCCTGCGCGGCGGTGGCGCGGGCGGGAGGGACCGCACTCACGGGCTGGCCCCCGGCGACCTGGGCGGCCTTCGCCGGACTCGCCCTGGGCCCGATGCTGTTCGGGCACACCGGGTTCAACTGGGCCCTGCGGCATGTCCGCGCGTATGTTGTGAGCCTCGTCCAGCTGCTGGAGCCGATCGGTGCGACGATTCTGGCCGTCCTCGTGCTGGGTCGACACGAGGTCCCCGGCTGGAACGTCTGGCTCGGCGGCGCGTTGATCCTCGTAGGAGTCTGGCTTCCGCTTCGCGCCCGCCTGCTCGCGCAGTCGGGCGGGGACGCGGTGCATCGTAGGGAGGAGGGAGGAGAGGTCTGAGCACGCACGAACTGGTGGTCGAGGTCACCCGGGGCCGATCGGTCGAGTCCCGACACCGGGCGCACGGCATCACCTGCCGCGCGAACGGCGGCTCCGAGACGTGTCTCGGAGATCCAGGCATGATGACCTTCTGGCGTTCGGCGATGAAGCCGTTCCAGGCGATCCCGCTGATCGAGGACGGCGTCATGGAGGCGTTCGGGTTCGGTCCGGAGGAGACGGCCCTGTGCTGTGCGTCTCACGGGGGCCGCGCCGCGCACGTCGAGATCGTCGACCGGATGCTCCGCCGGCTCGACCTGGGTCCGGCCGCTCTGCACTGCGGCCCGCACCCGCCGTTCGACGCGGACGCCGCCTTCGCGCTGCGCTGCGCCGGTCGCGAGCCGGGCCGTCTCCACAACAACTGTTCGGGCAAGCACGCGGGCATGCTGGCGCTCGCGCTCCACCACGGGTGGGACCCGGAGGGATACTGGAGACTGGATCACCCCGTCCAGGTCCGGATCCGCGCCTCCTTGCGCGACTGGATGGACATCGACCCGGACGCGCACGAGTGGGCGTTGGACGGGTGCGGCGTGCCGACGCCCCGGCTGCCGCTCCGGGAGATGGCCCGAGCCTACTCGCGCCTCGTCCGACGGGCCGGCGCCGGACAGCCGGCCGCGGCCGCCGTTGTGAGCGCGATGACGCGACACCCCGATCTCACGTCGTCCCCGGGGCGCGTGCCGCTCGTCCTGATGGAAGCGACGGGCGGGCGCCTCCTCGCCAAGGAGGGGGCCGAGGGCGTGCTCTGCCTCGCCTCGATCGATGACGACTGGGGCGTCGCCGTGAAGGTCGAGGACGGGAGCCTCCGGGCCGTGGGACCGGCGGTCGTGCGGGTGCTGGAGGACGCCGGGATGCTCCGGGAGGGGGAGGGCGAGCGACTGGCGGGGCTCCGCAGCGTGCCGCTGTGGAACACGCTCGGGGCGGAAGTCGGGCGGATCTCCGCCCGGGCCGGGACCCCGGAGTCGGCCCCGGAGCCGTGAGCGGCGCCTCGCTGGATCCGGAGACCCGCCTGCTCGCGGGGATCTCGGCGGCCCTCGCGCGCGGCGACGACCCGGCGCTCGCGGCGGCCCTCCGCGAGGCCGCCGGCGGCGGCGCCGAGCCGCGCGCGGTCGAGGAGGCGCTCCTCCAGAGCTACCTCTTCCTGGGGTTTCCGGCGGCGCTCGCTGCGCTGGCGCGCTGGAGAGAGACTCTCGGGGACCCCGCCGTCGAGGGCGATCCGCTGGCCGTTCCGCCGGGGCTGGACGCCTGGCGGGAGCGAGGCGAGGAGGTGTGCCGGGTCGTGTACGGGCGCGCCTACGAGGGGTTGCGACGGAACGTGGCGCAGGCCCATCCGGCGATGGACCGATGGATGATCGAGGAGGGATACGGCAAGGTGCTCGGGCGGCCGGGCCTCCCGCTTCGCGTGCGGGAGCTCTGCATCGTGGCGATTCTGGCCGGGGCGGGGAGGGAGCCGCAGCTCCACTCCCACCTCCGAGGCGCGCTTCACGCCGGAGCCGAGCCCGGGGAGGTCGAGGAGGCGCTCGAGGTCGGCCTCGAGGACCGGGACGTCGGGTGCGCGCGCCGGTCGCGCGCGCTGTGGAGGCGGGTGCGGGACGCAGGGGGACGACGCGACGCCGGAGAGACGCATGTTCGTTGACCTCGCCAGGATCCGCGTGAAGGGTGGCGCCGGCGGCGCCGGAGCCGTCGCGTTCCGACGCGAAAAGGGGGTGCCCCGCGGAGGGCCGTCGGGCGGGAACGGGGGCCGGGGCGGCGACGTCGTCCTCGTGGCGGACGCGCAGCTCGACACGCTCCTCGACTACAGCTATCGGGAGAACTACGCGGCCGGGCGTGCCGGGCACGGGGAAGGCAGCAACCGGACCGGGCGTGACGGCGAGGACCTCCTCCTTCCCGTGCCTCCAGGGACCCTCGTGCGCGACGCCGACTCCGGCGAGCGGCTCGGCGAGCTCCTGTCGCCCGGCGCCCGCCTCGTGGTGGCGCGCGGCGGCCGTGGCGGGAGGGGAAACGCGTCCTACGCCACGCCGACGCACCAGGCGCCGCGCGAGTGGGAGCCGGGCGAGTGGGGCGAAGAGCGCCGGATCGAGCTGGAGCTCAAGCTCATCGCGGACGTGGGCCTCGTCGGGGAGCCGAACGCGGGCAAGTCGACCTTCCTTTCGACCGTTTCGGCCGCGCGTCCCAAGGTGGCGGACTATCCGTTCACGACCCTGCGGCCGAACCTGGGCGTGGCGTCCCTCTCCGGCGGACGGACGCTCGTCGTAGCGGACATCCCGGGCCTGATCGAGGGCGCGGCGGAGGGGAAGGGGCTGGGGACGCGCTTCCTCCGACACATCGAGCGGACGCGGACGCTGCTGCTCATGGTACCGCTCGACGCGCCGGACCCGCAGGCCGCCTACGATCTGCTGCGGGCCGAGCTCCGGGGCCACGACGGGGCGCTCGCGGGGATCCCGCACTGCGTCGCTCTCTGCAAGGCCGACCTGCGGCCGGCCGGGGAGCGCGACGCTCCGCTCCGGGCGCCGGACGCCTGGGGCGTGTTCGTGATCTCTTCGATCACCCGGGAGGGAATCCCGGAGCTCGTCGAGGCGCTCTGGGAACGGGTGCGCGCGGAGAGAGACCGGTCGCGCCCCGACGGGGAGGGGGACGAGGTGTTCCCGGAGCTCGAGGAGTGGCGGCCGTAGCGCGGGGCCCGGACGCGTGGACCCGGGAGCCCGGGGCGGAGGTGCTGGCGGCGCTCGGGCTCGTCGCCGTGCCCGGACTCGGGGGACGGAGGATCCGGGCCCTGTTCGAGCGGCACGGCTCGTTCGCGGGCGTCCTCTCCGCCCTCCGGACGAACGCCGCGGGCGTTCCGCTGCCCGGGCCGACCCTCGAGGCGGCGGCGTGCGCCCGCCCGGCGGACGCGCGCGCCGTGGCCCGGGTCCTGCCGGCGGGGGCGCGGATCGTGGCCATGGGCGAGCCGGCGTATCCCGCGGAGCTGCTGCGCCTCGCGGATCCGCCCCCCGTGTTGTGGCTGCACGGGCCCCTCGAGCCCGGTTCCGAGCGAGCCGTGTGTCTGGTCGGGACGCGGGCGGCCACGGAGTATGGACGCCGGATGGCACGTCGCCTCGCCGCGGGCCTCGCCGAGGCCGGCTGGCGGATCGTGAGCGGCCTGGCGCGGGGGATCGACGCGGAGGCGCACCGGGGCGCGCTGGAGGCCGGCGGGGAGACCGTGGGCGTTCCGGGCTGCGGTCTGGGGCACGTCTACCCCGCCTCGAGCCGCGACCTTTACGCCTCGCTCCGCCGGCGCGGCCTGCTCCTCACCGAGCTCCCTCCCGGCGAGCGCCCCGCTCCCGCCTGGTTCCCGCGGCGGAACCGGATCCTCGCCGGGCTGGTCCGGGCCGTGCTCGTGGTGCAGGCCGGACCGCGCAGCGGCGCCCTGATCACCGCTCGCGAGGCGGCGGAGATCGGGGTCGACGTGCTGGCCGTGCCCGGCCGCGTCGACCTCGCGGTCAGCGAGGGTTGCAACGCCCTGATCCGTGACGGGGCCGGCCTCGTGGCCCGGGTGGCCGACGCTCTCGACGCGCTGGGCGAGGTGCGGCCGGATCCCGGGAGCCACGGCCGGAGCGCTCCGCGGGGAGGCGGCGCCGCCGCGGGCGGAGTCCGCCGGACGACGGAGCCCCGGCGCGCGGTGGAAGCGAGCCTGGTTCGGCGGCTGCGTGCCGGTCCGCGGCACGTGGACGCGCTGGCCCGGGAGACGGGTCTCGGGATCGCGGAGGCGCTGGCCGCGCTGGGGCGGCTCGAGGCGGCGGGCCACATCCGGGGACTCCCCGGGGGACGCTACGAGGCGCTCCGATGAGCGCCACGGGAGGACGAACCAGACCCTGGCACGCGTCGGGTCCGGCGGACGGGCGGGGCGACTTCGCGCTCTACGTGCACGTCCCGTTCTGCGTCCGACGCTGCCACTACTGCGACTTCGCCGTCACCCGGGTGAGGGAGGCGCCGGTCGACGAGTGGCTCGCCTGCCTCGCCCTGGAGCTGGAGGGACGGCGCGCACGCGGCGAGCTCGTCGGAACCCCTTTCCTCGACACGATCTTCGTGGGGGGAGGCACCCCCTCGCTCCTGGGCGCCGTCGGCGTCGAAGAGCTGGCGGCGCTTCTCGCCCGCCACTTCCGCTGGGACCCGTCGCGCGTCGAATGGACGCTCGAGGCGAACCCCGGCTCGGTCGGCCGGGAGGACTGCCGCGCCTGGCTCCGGGCCGGCGTCAACCGGCTGAGTCTCGGCGTCCAGTCGTTCGGGGATCACGCCCTGCGCTGGCTGGGTCGGCTCCACGACGCGGCGGAGGCGCGCGCGGCGGTCGGTCGGGCACGGGACGCGGGCTTCGGGAACCTGAACGTGGACCTGATCTTCGGGCTCCCGGAGGATGTCGGGCGCGACTGGGGCCGCGACGTCGAGACGGCCGCGGAGCTGGGCGCGACCCACGTGAGCACCTACGGGCTGACGGCCGAGACGGGCACGCCGCTCGGGCGCATGGTGGAGCTCGGTCGCGCGTCGCTCGCGGACGAGGAGCGCTACGAGCGGGAGTATCTGGAGGCGGTCGACCGGCTCGAAACGGCCGGATTCCGGGTCTACGAGGTTTCGAACCACGCTCTGCCGGGCCTCGAGTGCCGGCACAACTGGCACTACTGGATCGGCACCGACTACTATGGCCTCGGGCCGTCCGCCCACAGCTTCGTGGGGGGCGAGCGAAGCTGGAACGTGCGCCGCTGGGAGGCGTACCGAACCGCGACGAGGGCCGGCGAGGATCCGCGGGAGGGACGGGAGCGTCCCGACGGGGACCGAAGCCGGCTCGAGCGCGCCTGGCTGGGACTCCGGACACGCCGGGGCCTCGCGCTCGAGGAGGTCGAGGGCTCGCCGGCGGCGAGGGCCGTGGTGACGCGCTGGGAGTCCTCCGGCTGGGCACGTCGGGAGGGCGGACGTCTGCGGCTCACCCCCGCGGGGTGGCTCAGAATGGATGCGCTGGTCGCGCAGCTCGATGGCGCGTGGGACGACGTCGGAGCGGGGGCGACGGAAGGGCAGCGAGGCGGGAGGAGATGACGAAGGAGTCGTTGAACGAGCGGGAGAAGACGATCCTGCAGGCGGTCGTGGAGGCGTATATCGCCACGGCCGAGCCCTCGGGCTCGCGCCGGATCGTGCAGCAGTACGATCTCGACATCTCGCCGGCCACGGTCCGGAACACGATGGCCGACCTGGAGGCCAAGGGGTATCTCACGCACCCGCACACATCGGCCGGACGACTCCCGACGGACGCGGCGTACCGCTACTACGTGGACGTCCTGATGGGACGCCGCCGGCTGCCCGCCGGCGAGCGGGCCCGGCTGGAGAAGGAGCTCGTGGGGGCGGAGACGACCGGCGAGCTCGAGTCGCTGGTCCAGCGGGCGGCCCGCGTCCTCGGGCTCCTGACCGGGGAACTGGGACTCTCCGTCGGTCCGATCCTCGCGGAAGCGACCCTGCGACGGCTGGATCTGGTCCCGATCGACTCCGAGAAGGCGCTTCTCGTCCTCACGCTGGAGTCGGGCGTGGTGCGGACGATCTACGTGCATCTGCCGACGGCGCTTCCGCCGGAGTCGCTTCGCGCCGTGGCCACGGTCCTCAACGAGAGGCTGGCCGGCAGCACGCTGCGGGAGATCCACGGCACGCTCCTCGAGCGCCTGCGCGACCTTCACCTGTCCGACGCCTCCGCGGCGGAGCTCCTGAACATCTTCGTCGAGTCGGGGCCGGAGATCTTCGAATGGGCCGTGAGTCCCGACGACGTGCACTTGGGGGCGATCTCCGTCGTCGCGGACCAGCCGGAGTTCACCTCGGGCGACCGGCTGCGCGCGCTCATGCAGCTCATCGAGCGGCGCGAACTGCTGGCCTCGATCCTGCGAGGCCGATCGATCCGGGAGGGAACGCAGATCACGATCGGCGGGGAGCACGGGGCTCCGGAGCTGGCGGACCTCACGATCGTGACCGCGACCTATTCCGTGGGAAGCGTCGAGGGAGTCGTCGGCGTGATCGGTCCGACCCGGATGCCGTATGACAAGGTGATCGCCCTGGTGGACTACACGTCGGCCCTGGTCTCGAATCTGAACGACTGAACCGCCACGCCGGCGCGCGCCCCCGGATCGCGGGGTCCGGGGCGCTGCGTCGTCGCGAGCGGGCGAAAGCGTGGGAATGACGGACTTCTACGAACGGCTCGGAGTCTCGAGAAACGCCGATCTCGGCGAGATCAAGAAGGCGTATCGACGCCTCGCGATGGAATCCCATCCGGACCGGAACGACGACCCCTCGGCAGAGGAACGGTTCCGGGAGGTGACGGAGGCCTACGAGGTTCTCCGGGACCCCGAGAAGCGTGCGCTGTACGACCGGTACGGCGAGGCGGGAATCCGGCGCGGGGCCGGCGGGGCGGCCGGGGGCTTCGGGGCGTTCGACTTCTCGGACGCGTTCGAGGTCTTCATGCGGGAGTTCGGCGGAATGACGGGCCTCGGCGACCTGTTCGGACGGGGGCGCCCCCGCCGGGGACCGCGCCGCGGAAGCGACCTCAAGCTCCGTCTGTCGGTGAGCCTCGAGGAGGCGGCCCGCGGCGTCGAGCGCCAGGTGAAGGTCAGGGTGCTCGAGACCTGCGGGCGCTGCGACGGGTCGGGCGCCGCTCCCGGTACGCGGCCGGAGCGCTGTCCCACGTGTGGCGGCGTCGGCGAAGTGCGACAGGTGCAGCGATCGATGCTGGGACAGTTCGTGAGCGTCCGCCCGTGCCCGGGCTGCGGCGGGGCGGGAGAGCGGATCGAGGAGCGCTGCGACGCCTGCGTCGGCGAAGGCCGGGTCAGGGAGGAGAAGACGGTCAAGCTCGAGGTCCCGGCGGGCGTCTCGACCGACGACTATCTCAAGCTGTCCGGACGCGGCAACGTCGGCGCGATGGGCGGACCCCGCGGCGACATCCTCGTGGTCGTGGACGTGGAGCCCGACCCGCGGTTCGAGCGGCAGGGGGACGACCTCCTGTTCAACCTCGCGGTCACCATGAGCCAGGCGGCGCTCGGCGCCCGGGTCGAGGTGCCCACGATTCTCGACGGGCAGGCCGCCCTCGAGGTCCCGGCGGGCGTGCAGAGCGGGCAGGCCCTCCGGCTGCGCGGGCAGGGAATGCCGCGCCTCCGCGGCTCCGGCCGCGGGGACCAGGTCGTTCGCGTTCTGGTGTGGACGCCGACGAAGTTGAGCCGCGAGGAGCGGGACGCGTTCGAGAGACTGCGGGAGGTCGAGTCGGAGGCGCCCGAGCCCGACGTGAGCGAGCCCGGGTTCTGGGAGCGGGTCAAGAGGGCCTTCACCGCCTGAACGGCGGACCGGATCGGAGGCGGGATGCGACGAGTCGCGGCGGGACGTCCGGAGACGACGGAGTACGACCCGTTCTACGCGGGGTACGTGGCGCGCGTCGCGGGCGAGGATCCGGTCGACGCCCTGTCCTCGCAGCTGGACGGGATCGTGCCGTTCTTCCGGGACATCCCGCCCGCGGTGGCGGGACACCGCTACGCGGAAGGGAAGTGGACGGTGTCGGAGGTGATCGGGCACCTCGTCGACTCCGAGCGGATCTTCGGCACGCGCGCTCTCCGGATCGCGCGCGGCGATCGAACGGCGCAGCCGGGCTTCGACCAGGACGCCTACGTGGAGGAGGGCGGATTCGTCGGCCGGGCGCCTGCCGACCTCGCGATGGAGCTCGACGCGCTGCGTCGCGCGAATCTGGCGCTGTTCCGCAGTCTCGACGACGGACGCTGGCGGCGCAGCGGCGTCGCCAACGGCGTGCCCGTCTCCGTGCGTGCGATCGCCTTCATCCTCGCCGGACACGCGGCGCATCACCTCGACGTGCTCCGGGAGCGATACCTGGCGTCGGAGTGAGATCGGGCTCCGCCCCGTCGCCGGACAGATCGTCCCGGACCCCGCGGCGGGGCGTGGGGCCGGACGTCCGGATGGCGGCGCCAACGTCAGGCGTGACAACCACCTGTGGCCGTTCCGCCCCTCTGCCTTCGATGGCTCGCTTTCTGCATCCGCTGCCCGGAGTTCCAGGGCGTCCCGTCCGGGACCCGGAGCACCCGAACCAGCCGGAGGCACCGCCATGTCCACCACGCTCGACAAGAAGGCCGATCTCGCCGGTCCCGGCGTGAGCACATACCCGGAGGTCGCGAAGATCCTACCGTCGGACTACAGCCCGCTGCTCGATCGGAAGGACACGCAGAAGGCGCTGTTCGAGGTGAAGCGGATCATCGAGGACGGTCTCTGCCGGGAGCTCAACCTGATGATGGTTCAGGTGCCGCTCATCGTCACCGTCGCGAGCGGCGTGAACGACATGCTGGACCGCGACGGGTCCCGGACTCCGATCGAGTTCGACTGCGGTCTCGGTCTCGACCGGCCGATCCGCGCGAGCGTCGTGCAGGCGGCGACGAAGTGGAAGCGCCCCGCTCTCGAGCAGTTCGGCTGCGAAGTCGGCGAGGGGATCTGCACGGACATGCGTGCCGTGCGGAAGGACTACTTCCTCGATCACGACCACAGCTCGTACGTCGACCAGTGGGACTGGGAGAAGGTGATCACGGCCGAGCAGAGGAACCTCGAGTTCCTGAAGTCGACGGTGCGCGGGATCTGGCGCGTCCTGAAGGACGCCGAGGAGCACGTGCTCACGAACTACCCGGCGCTGCGCGACCCACGCTACCCGCCCCTGCCCGACGAGCTCGTGTTCCTCCACGCGGAGGAGATCCTCGACATGTACCCGGATCTTCCGCGCAAGCAGCGGGAGACGCGCGTCATCCAGGAGGTCGCGCCCGCGATCTTCATCATCGGCATCGGCTGGCCGCTCAAGGACGGCTACCCGCACGAAATGCGGGCCGCCGACTACGACGACTGGGTCACGGACACGTCCGCCGAGACGGGCAGGGACACGCACGGCCTCAACGGCGACATCCTGGTCTGGAACCCGGTCACGAAGCGGCGCCACGAGCTCACGTCGATGGGGATCCGGGTCACGAAGGAGACGCTCCGGAAGCAGCTCGAGATGAGCGGGCAGATGCACTTCCTCGAGCAGGCCTATCACCAGGCGATCCTGAACGACGAGATTCCGCTCAGCATCGGCGGGGGGATCGGACAGTCGCGGACTTACATGCTGCTGCTCCGAAAGGCCCACCTCGGAGAGGTCAGCGTCACGGTGTGGCCCGAGCCGTTGAAGGAGATCTGCGCGGAGAGGAACATCCACGTCCTGGAGTAGGTCACGTCGGGACGAAGTGCCGGGTGCGCCGCGGGACGCTCCGACCGGGGCGTCCCACGGTCGCGTTCCGCCCGCCCGGCTCTCGCGCCGGGCGGGCGGGGGCCGCTATCGTGTGAGCCCGCGCCGGGTTCCCGGCCGCGGAGGCGTTCCACCGCAGACGGGAGCCGTCGGCGCCTCATGTACGACCCGGGAGCGCAGGACAGCGGACGCGCGTCGACGCTCGACCTGGCCGCCGAGATCGGGAAGCCGAGGTCGTCCTGGACCGTCGACGACCTGGTGTCTCTGTTCCACGAGGGCCGGGTCCGCGGCCTGAGCCTGATGCACGTGGGGGGCGACGGTCTCCCGAAGCGGCTCGACTTCGTGCCCCGCGATTTCCGCCAGGTGCAGGACGTCGTGTCGGCGGGGGAGCGGGCCGACGGCTCGAGCCTGTTTCCCGGGAGCGGGATTCCGTCGGGGGCGTCCGACGTCCTGCTCAGACCGCGCCTGTCCACGGGGTTCCTCGACCCGTTCTCCGAGATCCCGACGCTCGTCCTGCTCTGCGGCCACGAGCGGCCCGATGCGACGCCGCTCCCCCAGTCCCCCGACACGATTGTCCGCCACGCCGCGGCGCGCCTCGCGTCCGAGACGGGCTATGGCCTGAGCGCGTTCGGCGAGGTCGAGTACTTCCTCGGTCGGCGCGGGGAGGACGTGGACGTGCCGGAGGGCGCGGACCGCGGCTATCACGCGTGCGCGCCGCACGTGTTCGGGGAGACGCTGCGCCGCCGAGCGATGCTGCTCCTCGTGGGCATGGGGGTGCCGGTCCGCTACGCGCACGCCGAGGTGGGTCGGGTCGAGCCGGAGCGGGCGGAGGACCTGCTCTGGGAGCAGCACGAGATCGAGCTGGCTCCGGCGCCGCTGCCCGCAGCGGCGGACGCCATCGTGCTCACCCGATGGGTGCTCCGCAGCCTCGCGCGGAGGGCCGGATTCCGGTTCAGCGTCGATCCGATCCTCGCGGAGGGACACGCCGGCAACGGCCTGCACGTCCACTTCACGCCGACGAGGGATGGCGAAGCCGTGGCCGTGACTGACCCGGACGGAGCGCTGACCGAGCCGGCGCGCTGGCTGATCGGCGGCCTCGTGCGTCGGGGCAGCGCCCTGATGGCGTTCGGGAACCGTGGCGCCGGGTCTCTGCTGCGGCTCGCCCAGGCGAAGGAGGCGCCCTCGGCGATCACCTGGGCGGCCCTCGACCGGTCGGCCCTGGTCCGGATCCCGGCGCAGGCGCGCTCCGGCGACGGCGACGAGCGGGGCGCCGGGACGATCGAGTTCCGTCTCCCGGACGGCTCGGCCCGGCCGCACCTGCTTCTCGCCGGGGTCGTCGCGTCGATGATCGAGGCGGCGTCCGCGGACGATCTCGAGGTCCTCCTCGCGGACACGGGGAGCGGCGCCGGGTCGGCGGGAGGCGCCCGCCCGGTCCCCCGGTCTCTCGGCGAGATCGCGGACGCGCTCGAGGACGCACGGGCCGGGTTCGAGACGGACGACACCATCCCGTCCGGTCTCGTGGAGCGGGCGCTCCGCTCGCTTCGAGCTCCCGGGCAGGACGGTCCGTGACGGGACGCGGAGCGCTCGACGCCCTGGTCGCCGCGAGCGCCCTGATCGCAGCCGCGGCCTGCTCCGGGTCCGGGTCGCCGCAGAGTGGTCGGGAGGTCGCGGCGCGCCCGCGCCCCAACGTGGTGTTCGTGCTGGCGGACGATCTGGGCTGGGGGGAGCTCGGATCGTATGGCCAGGCGCGGATCCGGACCCCCGCCCTCGACCGGATGGCGCGAGAAGGGCTCCGCTTCACGGACCACTACAGCGGGAGTCCCGTCTGCGCCCCCTCCCGGGACGTCCTGCTGACGGGGCTGCATGCCGGACACGCCTACATCCGGGACAACGACGAGCTGCCCGAGCGCGGAGACGTGTGGGGCGACACCCTGCTCGAGGGCCAGCGACCCCTCCTGCCCGACACCTACACGCTCGGACGCCTGTTCCAGGACGCCGGGTACGTGACGGCGGCGATCGGGAAATGGGGGCTCGGCGGGCCCGGGAGCAGCGGCGAGCCGAATCTCCAGGGATTCGACCACTGGGTCGGGTATCTGTGCCAGCGGGAGGCCCACAACTACTATCCGACCCACCTCTGGAAGAACGGCGAGAAGCTCCCGCTCCCGGGGAACGCGTGGTTCTCCGCCCACCAGCGTCTTCCCGCGGACGCCGATCCGGACGACCCCGCGAGCTACGCTCCTTACTCCGGGGCCACGTACGCGGTCGACGTGATGATGGGCGAGGCGGAGACGTTCCTCCGCGCGCACCGCGACGAGCCGTTTTTCCTCTACCTTCCCCTCCCGCTTCCCCACCTCGCGCTGCAGGTACCCGACGGGGAGGTGTCGGCCTATCGGGGCGCGTTTCCCGAGGAGCCCTACACGGGAGACCGCGGCTACCTGCCGAACCGGGAGCCGAGAGCGGCCTACGCGGCGATGATCTCCCGCCTCGACGACGGGGTGGGCCACGTGCTCGCGCTCCTCGAGGAGCTCGGCCTCGAGGAGCGGACTCTCGTGGTATTCACGAGCGACAACGGGCCCTCCTGGGTCGGCGGCGTCGACCCCGCCTTCTTCACGAGCTCGGGCGGGCTGCGAGGTCGGAAGGCCCAGCTCTGGGAAGGGGGAATCCGCGTCCCGCTTCTCGCCCGATGGCCGGGTCGGGTGCCGGCCGGCGCCGTCAGCGCGCAGGCCTCGGGATTCGCCGACTGGATGGCGACGTTCGCCGATCTCCTCGACCGCCGTCCGCCCGCGGGGGACGGCGTGTCGCTGCTTCCGACCCTTCTGGGCGCGTCGGGGGAGCCGTCCGCGTCCGGCGCCCTCTACTGGGAGTTCCAGGGCGCGCAGGCGATCCGGTTCGGGACCTGGAAGGCGATGCGCCCCGCCCCGGGCGCCCCGCTCGAGCTGTACGACCTGGCGGCGGACCCCGGAGAGACCATGGATCTCGCGCCGTACCGCTCCGACCTGGTGGCGGAGGCCGAGCGACGGCTCGCCGGGGCCCGCACGGAGTCGGAGCTGTTCCCCCTCCGGTCCCCCTCGCGCGAGTGAGAGCGGGCGCGGCCCTCCGGCTGCTTCCCGTGGTTCTGAGCGCGGTGCTTCTCGCGGCGCATTTCTCGCGGGCCGGCGCGCCGGTCGGCGTCGCCCTCTCGCTAGGGGGTCCGCTTCTGCTGCTCGTGCGACGGCCGTGGGCGGCGCGGACCGTTCAGGCGGCGCTCCTGGCGGGGGCCCTGGAGTGGATCCGGACGGCGGCGGTCCTGGCGACGGGACGGGTCGAGGCGGGACAGCCGTGGCTGAGGCTCGTCGCGATCCTGGGGGCGGTGGCCGCCTTCACGGGAGCCGCCGCGCTCGTGTTCCGGTCGCCCGGCTTGCGCCGCATCTGGTGGCGAGCCGACGGAGACGCCGCCCTGCGGACGGAGATCAGCGAAGGGCGCTGACCAGGGCGTCGAGCCCCTCCTCCACGTACCAGCCCAGGTTCACCCGCAGGACCGGACGCCCGGCCTCCGCCAGCGCCCTCTCGTCGCCGAGCGCCTGGGCCCGCTGGAGGCCCGCGAAACCGAACGACCGGTCCGGCACCGGAAGGTCCTCCGCCGCATCCCGGGTCAGCACCAGGAATCGCGCTCCGGGCGGACCGCCCTTGTGGAGCTGGCCGCTCGAGTGCAGGTAGCGCGGACCGAAACCGAAGCTCGTGGCGACCCCTGTCCGGGCGCGGACCGCCTCCCGGAGCGCCGCGAGTCGTTCCTGCCGGCCGACGTCCGCGGCGAGATACGCCAGGATCCCGACGTACGTCCCCGGCATCGCCTCGTCCACGAACCTCCGGACCAGCTCCGCGGGTCCCGAGACCCCCGCCACCAGACCGGCGGACCACGGAAGGTCGCGATCCACGTGAACTTCGACACCCGCCTCCGCGGCGACCGGACCCGCCTCGGGAGGCAGCTCTCCGGACCCGGCCAGGATCTCCCGCGTGATCCGCTTGCTGGCCGCCACGTCCGGCTCGTCGAACGGATTCACGCCGAGCAGGGCGCCGGCCACGGCGACGGCGTGCTCCCATCGGTAGAACTCGCCGCCGAGGCTCTCCGGGCCCGGCAGCACGAATCTGAGCACGGGCCGTCCCGCGCCTTCCAGCGCGTCCGCGAGCGCCGCTTGCCCGGGGGCCTCCTCGGCCGCGAGCCGGAAGAAGGCGAAGACCCGGTCGTCGCCGTACGCTTCGACCGTCCCCGCGGGCTCGCCGGCCACGGGGACGATGCCGCGGCCGGCCTTCCCGGTGCTCTCCGCGACCAGCTGCTCGATCCAGAGCGGGAACGTGGCGAGTCCGGGCGATGCCAGGAGCGTGAGCTTGTCGCGTCCGGATCGGGCGAGCGCGGCGAGGACGAGACCGAGCCGGATTCCCGCGTTGTCACCCGCCGGGATCTCCGGCCCGCACTCGGCGGCGACGCCGCGCGCCGAGGCGAGGACCGCCTCGACGTCGATGCCGGCGAGCGCCATCGGCACGAGGCCGAATTCCGTGAGCGCCGAGAACCGGCCGCCCACGTCGGACGGCGTCTCGAACGCGCGCCGGAAGCCGCGCTCGTGGGCCTCCCGCAGGAGCGGTGAGCCGGGGTCGGTCAGGGCCACGAAGCGGGCCGCCGGCCGCGGGTCGCCCGCCTCTTCCACCCTTCGGAGGAAGTGGCGGTAGAGGGAGAGCGTCTCGACGGTCGTTCCCGACTTGCTCGCCACGAGGAACAGGGTCCGGCGGGAGTCGATCCGTTCCCCGGCGTTCCGCACCGCCGCCGGGTCCACGTCGTCCAGCACGCGGAGCTCGGGCCAGCCGTCCCGCCGGCCGAACGTGGAGGCCGCGACGAGCGGACACAGGCTGCTCCCGCCCATCCCCAGCAGGAGCACGTGGTCGACCTCGCCGCGCACCTCCTCCGCGAACCTGCGGATCTCGTACAGCTCGCGCTCGGCTCTCTCGGGCGCCGCCACCCAGCCGAGCCGCGCCGCGACGGCGTCGCGGGTCGCCGCGTCGTCGGCCCACAGCGACGGGTCCCGGGCCGCGATCCGCACCCCGTGGCGCTGTTCCGCGACGGCATCGCAGAGGCTGCCGGACGCGGCGGCGGCCGCGACGTCCGAGAACGAGACCCCGGTGCGATGCCCCGCCAGCGCCGATTCGCGGCGACTCGCGAGCCCGGCCATCAGGCGGTCGAACGGCTGCAGGAACTTGTCCGCACCCTCCCCGACGAGCTGCTCGCACACCGCCGTCATGTCGATGCCGGCCGCCGCCAGCCGCTCGAAGGTCCGTTCCGCCTCCTCGACCCCCTCGCGGATCGAGCCGGGCCGGATCTCGCCTTCGCGCGCGAAGGCCTCGATCGTGACCTCCGGCATCGTGTTGACGGTGTGCGGGCCCAGGAGGGGCTCCACGTAGCGGACCGGATCGTAGAGGGGGTTCTTCGTGCTGGTGCTGGCCCACAGGAGTCGCTGCGGCCGGGCGCCGTGCCCCGAGAGCTCGCGCCAGTCCTCACGCTCGACGCGACGCTCCCAGGCGCGGTAGGCCAGCTTCGCGCTCGCCGTCGCGGCCGTTCCGAGGAGTGACGCCGGTCCTTCGGGCACGGCCGTGCGCGCGTCGATCCGCTGGGACAGCAGGCTGTCGACGAGCACGTCGATCCGGCTCAGGAAGAAGCTCGCGACGGACGCGACGGTCCCGAGCGGCCGCCCCGCCTCGCGGCGGCGATGGAGCGCCGAGATGTAGGCCTCGTGGACCGCCTCGTAGGCGGGGACCGCGAACAGGAGCGTCACGTTGACGTTCACGCCGTCGAACAGGAGGCGCTCGACCGCCGGGACGCCGGCGGCCGTTCCCGGGATCTTGATCATTACGTTGGGGCGGTCGACCTCGTCCCAGAGTCGGTGCGCCTCCGCGATCGAGCCCTCCGTGTCGTGGACGAGATGGGGAGACACCTCGAGGCTCACGTAGCCGTCGACTCCGTCCGACGCCTGCCAGACCGGACGCAGGACGTCGCATGCCTCCTGGACGTCGGTCACGACCAGGCTTTCGTAGATCTTCGAGACCCGCGCGCCGGAGCGCGCGAGGCTGTCGATCTGCTCGTCGTAGAGACGGCCGCCGGCGATCGCCTTGTGGAAGATGGCGGGGTTCGACGTCACGCCCCGCAGGCCCTGCTCCTCGACGCGGCGCGCGAGCTCGCCGCCTCGGACCATGTCGCGGGTGAGATTGTCCAGCCAGTAACTCTGTCCGTGCTCGAGCAGCGCGCGCAGGGGCTCCATGGGAGGCGGCATCCGTCCGGTCAGGGGTGTCGGAGGTAGGCCCGCTCGACGGCGAGCAGCTTCTCGAGACGCCGGCGGTGCCTGTCCTCGCCGGTGAAGCGGGCGCCGAGAAAAGCCCGCACGACCTCGCGGGCCAGCTCGATGCCGATCACGCGCTCGCCGAGGCAGAGAACGTTCGCGTCGTCGTGCTCGACGCACTGGTGGGCCGAGTACGTGTCGTGACAGACGCCGGCGCGGACGCCCGGCACCTTGTTCGCCACGATGCTCACGCCGACGGCGCTGCCACAGAGAACGATCCCGCGGTCCGCCTCGCCGGCCGCGACCCGCTCGGCGACGGCACGCGCGAAGTCCGGATAGTCGACGGGGTCCGGTCCGTCGGTCCCCAGGTCGAGGATCTCGTGCCCCGCGTCGCGGAGCTCCGGGGCCAACATCCGCTTGTAGCTCCATCCCGCGTGGTCGGCGCCGAGCGCGATCCGCATCTCAGCCTCCCGCGCCCGGCCGCGCCGCGAGCGCGCTCGCGGCCTCGACCACGGCGTCCGCCGTGAAGCCGAAGCGGCGGAAGAGCTCCTCGGCGGGGGCGCTCGCGCCGAACGAGTCGATGCCGATCGCCACCCCGCGCTCTCCGATCCACTCGCGCCATCCCTGCGTGCAGCCTGCCTCGATCGAGACCCGGGCTCGCACGGCGGCGGGGAGCACGGATTCCCGGTAGGCCGGGTCCTGCTCGCGGAACAGCTCCCAGCTGGGCATGCTGACGACCCGCGCGCGGACCCCCGCGGTCGCCAGCGAGCGCCGGGCCTCCAGGGCGACGTGCACCTCGGAGCCGGTGGCGATCAGGATCGCGTCCGGCCGGGCGTCGTCGCCGCCGGCGAGCACGTAGGCGCCCCGGGCCACGCCGTCGGCGGACGCGAGGGACCCGGTCCGGTCGAGGACCGGGAGCTTCTGGCGCGTGAGGGCGAGCAGGGTGGGACCCGACGTCCGCTCCATCGCGACCCGCCACGCCTCGACCGTCTCGCCGGCGTCGGCCGGCCGGATCACCGTCAGGCCGGGAATCGCCCGCAGAGATGCGAGGTGCTCGACCGGCTGATGCGTGGGACCGTCCTCGCCGAGTCCGATCGAGTCGTGCGTCATCACGTATACGACGGGCTGGCCCATGAGGGCGGCGAGTCGGATCGCCGGACGGGCGTAGTCCGTGAACACGAGGAACGTGGCGGCGTACGGCCGGAGCCCGCCGTGCAGGATGAGGCCGTTGCTGGCGGCGCACATCAGGTGCTCCCGCACGCCCCAGTGGACGTTGCGGTTGCCCCAGGCCCCCCGGGCGATGTCGCCGGAGCTCTCGATGCGCGTGTTGTTCGAGCCCGCGAGGTCGGCGCTTCCGCCCAGCAGCCACGGGACGCGGCCGGCGATCGCGTTGATCGCGGCGCCCGAGACGGAGCGGGTCGCCACCGGCTTCGCCTCGCTCCCGTAGCGCGGGAGGTCGGCGTCCCACCCGGTCGGAAGGCGACCGGCGAGCGCGGTGTCGAAGCGCTCCGCGAGCCCGGGGTGCGCCCCGCGCCACGATGCCAGCCGGTCCTTCCACTCCGACTCGAGCCGCGCTCCGCGCTCCGCGGCCTCGCCCATGTGCGCCCGCACGCGCTCGGGGACCAGGAACCTGGCGTCATCCGGCCAGCCGTACGCGCGCTTCGTCCGCCTGACCTCCTCCGCGCCGAGCGGGGCGCCGTGCGCCGCCGAGTCGTTCTCCTTGGCGGGAGACCCGTACCCGATCCGGGAGCGGACGAGGAGGAGGGAAGGGCGCTCGCGGTCGGCCCTGGCCGTCTCCAGCGCCTCGGCGAGCGCCGGGAGATCCTCCGAGGCCTCGCCGAGGTCCTGGACGTGCCACCCGTAGGCCTCGAACCGCTTCGCCGTGTCGTCCGAGAACGCGAGCGAGGTGGCGCCGTCGATCGTGATCCGGTTGTCATCGTAGTAGACGACGAGCTTGCCGAGACCGAGATGGCCGGCGAGCGAGCCGGCCTCGTGAGACGCGCCCTCCATCATGTCGCCGTCGCTGGCGATGACGTAGGTGAAGTGGTCGACGACGGTGCCCTCCGGCCGGTTGAGCTCCGCGGCCAGGTGCGCCTCCGCGAGCGCCATGCCCACGGCCGTCATCAGGCCCTGGCCGAGCGGACCCGTCGTCGTCTCCACCCCGGGCGTGACACCGTGCTCGGGATGTCCGGGCGTCCGGCTCCCCCACTGGCGGAAGTTCCGGATCTGCTCGAGGTCGAGGTCGTAGCCCGAGAGGTGGAGCATCCCGTACAGGAGCATGGAGGCGTGGCCGGCCGAGAGGACGAGACGGTCGCGGTCCGGCCAGGCGGGGTTCGCCGGATTGTAGCGCATCTGGCGGCTGAGAAGGTACGCGATCGGCGCGAGCGCCATCGGAGCGCCCGGGTGACCCGACTCGGCCGCCTGGACGGCGTCCATCGCCAGAGTCCGGATCGTGTGGATGGAGAGCTGCTCGATCGTCATCCCGTCGAGCGTGACGTCGGGCCGGGCGCCCGTCGCGCGATCCGGCGTGGCGGCATCCTGAGTCATGCGCGTCCCGTTCTCGTCGCGGTGTCCGCGTGATGGCGGCCTCGAGGACCCGTCCGGCGCCGCACCGGGGCCGCGGGCACGCCCACGATATCATCCCCGTCCGGAACGCGCGAGGCGAGACGGAACGGGGCCGCTCGCCGGGCCGCGCGTGCCCCGCGAGCGGGCGTCGCCCGGCTCAGAAATCGGACTCGGGCGGTTGCGAGAGGATCCGGTTGGTGGCGTCGAGGATCGCCGCCGCCGCCCCGCGCACGAGGGTCGATCGGACGGGCACGGCGCCGATGAGGCGTCGCATCCCGTCCCCCTCGCCCTCCCGGAGGACGACGAGGATCACGTCGGCGTCGAACGCGTGGAGCCGCTTGATCCCGAGGAGACGGAAGCGGTCGTGGCCGAGCGCCTCGTGGATCGCGTCGAGCGTCGCCAGGGCGGCGAGACGGAGCTCGACCATCTCCGTGCCCACGCCTTCGCCCTCGCCCCGCAGGGACCTGTCGCCGAGGGTCAGGTCCACCCCCACCCGGACCCTGGATCCCCGTTCGCGCTCCACGTCGGCGGACTCGAGACGAAGGCGACCCGGAAGACCGGCCGCGGCCGGCGTGCCTCGGTCCGCCCCGCCGCCGGGGGGGGGTCCTCCCTTCTTTGTCATCCGATCCTCCGTGGTCGGGGCCGTTCCCGCGGAGTCTACAGACTGGGCCCCGGAAGCCGCGGGGGAAAGGGGCGCGCCCGGGCGCGCGGGGTGGCGCCGGCTCTCGTCGCCGCGGCAGATTCGGTCCATGCGAGAGGAACCGCCGGCCGCGCGGCCGGCCCTGCTGCTTCCCGACCTGTCGGAACGGCGGTCCGGCCAGCGCGCGCGCCTCGACCGGGACGAGACGCGACACGCACGGGCCCTTCGGCTCGACGACGGGGCCGTGGTCGCGCTCGTCGACGGGCGGGGAAGTCGCCGGGAGGGTCGGCTCGGCCCGGGGACGCAGCGGGAGCGCGAGGTCACGGTGGGCGAATCCCTGCCGGTCCCCGAGCCCCTGCCCGTGGAGTTGTGCGTGGCTGTGGGGAACCGGACCCACGCCCTGTGGCTCATCGAGAAGGCGGCGGAGTTCGGTGCCGTCCGCATCCGGCTCCTCGAGACCGAGCGGTCGCGCTCGGTCGCCGACGCCGGTCGCTCGGACGCCTTCCGCGAGAAGGCGGAGCGTCGGGCCCTCGCCGCGATGAAGCAGAGCGGGGGAGCCTGGGCGCCGGTCGTCGAACCGCCCCTCGAGCTGGCGGAGTGGCTGGCGGGAGGGGGAGCGCGCCGGGGCATCCTGCTCGACCCGGAGGGCCCGGCGCTGTCGGCGGTCCTCGCATCGTGGAATGGCCGCGATCGTCTCCCGGTCGTGACGGGTCCCGAGGGCGGTCTGTCGGCGCGCGAGCGGAGGGCGTGCCTCGAGGCCGGCCTCCGACCGGCCCGGCTCGCGTCGACGATCCTGCGGTTCGAGACGGCGGCCCTGGCTGCCCTTGCGGTCGCCTGGCAGCGCCGCGAGACCTCCGGGTCCGGGGCCGCTGTCCTCACGTCCGAGGGAGGGGTGAGATGACCGAAGACTGCGTGTTCTGCCGGATCGTGGCCGGGGAGATCCCGGCGTCGGTGGTGGCCGAGGGCGAGCGCTGGCTGGCGTTCCGCGACCTGCAGCCTCAGGCGCCCGTGCACCTGCTCGTCATCCCGCGCGCGCACGTCGAGAGCGTCGCGGAGCTCGAGGAAGCCGACGACCTCGGCGCGGTCCTGCTGCGGGCGGCGGCCGGCGTGGCACGCGATGCCGGGCTCGAGGACGGGGGATACCGGGTCGTGACGAACGTCGGCGAGGAAGGCGGACAGAGCGTGCCCCATCTCCACCTCCACGTTCTCGGCGGCCGGCCGATGCGGTGGCCACCCGGGTGAGCCGGTCGCCGGGCGCCGCAGCGGGAGCGTCCGACGGGCCCGGGGCTCCTCCCGAGGCGCGGGCCCTTCGACTCCTGGACTGGGAGGAGATCCTCGCGCGGATCGCGCGGCACGCCACCTCCGATGAGGGCAGGGCCCACGTGCTCGGGCTCCGACCGCGAGGGGACCCGGCGGCGGTCGAGGAGGGGCTCCGGACGACCGACGAGATGGTCGGGCTCCTGCTCGGGGGCGAGTGGTCGCCCCCGCCGATCCCGGCCGCGCGCTCGGGGCTGCGACGCCTCGCCGTCGAGGGGTCGGTTCTCGACCCGGAGGCACTGATCGCGCTCGGGACGCTCCTCTCCTCCGCGCGGCGCGCGCGAGCCGAGCTTCGCCGCCGCCCGGACGAGCAGCCGCGACTGGCGGCGATCGGGGAGCGTCTCCTCAAGGACACGGAGCTCGAGCGCCGTCTCGGCGAGGCGTTCGACGAGACGGGCGACGTCGCGGACGCCGCGTCCCCCGAGCTGCGCCGGATCCGGCGCTCCGTGCGGTCGGCGCGCGCCTCGGTCGTCCGGCGGCTCGAAGCGTTCGCCCGGGCGCTTCCCGCGCGCTTGCGGCTCCCGGACGCCTCGGTCACCATCCGTGCCGGACGCTACTGCGTCCCGATCCGACGGGAAGGAAGATCGGAGGTCGGCGGCATCGTCCACGACGAGTCGGCCACGCACCAGACCGTGTTCGTGGAGCCTCCGGTGGCGATCGAGCCGATGAACCGCCTCGCGGAGCTGGAACGGCAGGAGCGTCGGGAGGTGGAGCGGGTGCTCCGCGCGCTCACGGCGGCCGCCCGCCCCAGGGTCCGGGAGCTCGCGACGAGCCTCGACGCGCTCGCGGAGACGGACTCACTCTACGCCCGCGCCCGGTGGGCGCTGGCGCACGGGGGCGCGCGGCCGGAGGTCGTGGACCCGACGGGAGACGAGAGGACGGGTCTTCGGCTCGTGGCGGCGCATCACCCGCTGCTCCTCGCCGCCGGCGAACCTTCCATCCCCTTCGACCTGGACCTCGCCGCGGACGAGACGGCCCTCCTGGTGAGCGGACCCAACGCCGGCGGAAAGACGGTGCTCCTGAAGACCGTGGGCGTCACGGCGCTCCTCGCGCAGGCCGGTGTGATCCCGCCGGTCGGACCGGGAACCCGCCTTCCCCTCTTCCGGAGCTTCTTCGCCGTGATCGGCGACGAGCAGTCGATCGCCGCCTCGCTCTCGTCGTTCAGCGCCCAGATCGCGAGCGTCGAACGCGCCCTGGACGGTGCCGGGCCGTCCTCGCTCGTCCTGCTCGACGAGATCGGGGGCAACACGGACCCGGCCGAGGGCGCGGCCCTGGCCGCCGCGGTCCTGCTCCGGCTGGCGGGGCAGGCCCGGCTCACCGTCGCGACCACGCATCTCGGGGCGCTGAAGGCGCTGGCGGCCGAGGACTCGCGGATCGTGAACGCATCGCTGCAGTTCGACACGGCGGCGCTCCGTCCGACCTTCCGCCTGGTCCGGGACCGGCCAGGCCGGAGCTACGCCCTCGAGATCGCGCGACGGCTCGGGCTTCCCGAGGACGTCCTGGCCGGGGCTCGTGCCCGGCTCGGCGAGGAGGAGCGCCGCACCGAGGTCCTGCTGGCGGAGCTCGAGCGACGCGAGGCCGAGCTGGAGAGCCTGATCGGCGAAGCCCGGGTCCGGGAGCGGCGGGCCCGCGAGAGGGACGCGGCCTCGGAGGAGAACGAGCGGCGACTCGCCGCGCGCGAGAAGCGGATGGAGAAGGAAGGACGGGCACGGGCGGAACGCTACCTGAAGGAGGCGCGGAGGGAGGTGGCGGCCGAGATCGAGCGTCTCCGTGACGCGTTCGCGCGGGCCGCCGACGGCGACCCGGAGGCGCGGGCCGCCGCCGAAACGGCGGCCGGGGCGGTCCGCTCCGGTCTCGAGCGGCGGCTCCGCGAGGCGCGGAGCGCAGAACGGGTCGGAGAGGAGCGGCCCGGCCCGTCGCCGGAGGCTCCGGAGCCCGGCACCCGGGTCCGATCGCGGTCGTTGGGTCTCACGGGCACGGTGGGCGAGCGCCGCGGCGAGAGGGTCGTCCTGGAGGCGGGCGAGGTCCGGATCGAGGTGCCCGTCCGGGATCTGGAGCCGGCCGCGTCCGCGGCGCAGGGCGGATCGGGAGACCCCCGCGCGCGGCCCTCCCGGCCTCCCGACCGGCCCCTGCCGGAGCTGAACGCCCGGACGGAGGTCGACGTGCGGGGTCTCCGGGTGGACGAGGTCGCCGCGGCGCTGCAGCCGGCCGTGGACGCCGCCGTCGTGTCCGATCTGCCGTTCGTCCGCGTCATTCACGGCAAGGGGACCTTCGCCGTCCGGGACGAAGTCCGGCGGCTGCTCGAGGGGGACCCGAGGGTCCGGCGGCTCCGGCCGGGAGGTTTCGAGGAAGGGGGTGCCGGCGTTACCGTGGTCGAGTTCACGGGAGGTGCCGACTGATCCACGGTCGTCGATGGTGAGAGACGCAACGGTCGAGGAGGTCCGCGAGCGCGCGGACATCGTCGAGCTCCTCGGCGAGTACATGCCGCTCAAGCGATCGGGCCGCACCTGGCGCGGGCCCTGTCCCCTCCACGGGGGAGAGGGCCCGAACTTTTCGGTGGACCCCGCCCGCGGCCTCTTCAAGTGCTTCGTCTGCGGCGAGGGAGGCGATGTCTTCGCGTTCTTCATGAAGCGCCTCGGCATGGACTTTCCCGAGGCCGTCCGCCACGTCGCCGCCCGCGTCGGCGTGGAGATCCCGGAGGAAGGGGAGCCCCGGGAGGACCCGTGGGCGCGACTCCGCGAGGTGGTGGCGTTCGCCGAGGAGTGGTTCGTCGGATGCCTGCGCGACGAGCAGGAGGGGCCCCCGGCCCGGAGCTACCTCGCGGAACGGGGATTCTCGGGCGAGGACGCGGAGCGCTTCGGTCTCGGCTGGGCGCCGGACGCGTGGCGCGGGCTCCGGGACGCCGCCCACGCCCGGGGCATCGGCGACCCGGAGCTCCTCGAGGCAGGGCTCCTCGCGACGAGCGAGAGGGCGGACGAGCCGTACGACCGCTTCCGGGGACGACTCATCTTCTCGATTCACGATCTCCGCGACCGGCCGATCGCGTTCGGCGGGAGGGTCCTCGGGGCGGCCTCGGACGCCGTCCCGAAGTACATCAACTCCCCGGAAAGCCCGATCTTCCACAAGGGCGCGACGCTGTACGGACTCGTCTGGGCGCGCCACGAGATCCGGCGCGAAGAGGCCTCTCTCGTCGCCGAGGGCTACATGGACGTCCTGGCCCTGCACCGGGCCGGCCTCCGGACGGCGGTCGCCCCTCTCGGCACCTCGCTCACCGAGGACCAGGCCGGACTGCTCGCGCGGTACGCGAAGAGGTGCTTCCTGCTCTACGACAGCGACCCCGCCGGCCTTCGGGCCACGTTCCGGGCGGGCGATGCGCTGCTGGCGGCGGGGGTCCACCCGATGGTCGTCAGTCTGCCGCCCGGAGAGGACCCGGACTCGCTGCTGCGGGGAGGGGGGGCGGATGCGCTGGGCCCGCTGCTCGAGGACGCGGTCGACGTGCTCGAGCGGAAGCTCCAGATCCTCGAGCGACAGGGGTATCTCGAGAGCATCGAGGGGCGCCGTCGCGCCGTCGATGGACTTCTCAGCACGCTGAGAGCGGTCCGGGACCCCGCCCTGCGGGATCTCTACCTCGCGCGGGCGGCCGAGCGGACGGGTGTTCGACGCGAGACCCTGGTCCGGGAAGTGGCCAGGGAAGCCACCCGGGCCGCGTCCAGGGGGGGGAAGCGCGGGTCGGGCCGGGATGAGCCGGCGGACGAACGGAGGAAGCGGACGGAGGGCGGCGAGGCGCTCGCCGAGCGCGGACTGCTCCTGCTGCTCCTGCGGGACCGTCCCCTCCTCGCGGCGGCGCGCGGACGGGGCCTTGCGGCGCATCACTTTCGGGAACCGGCGTACCGCTCCATCTATGAAGCGCTCGAAGACGCCGGGCCCGAGGCGCGGACGGACGAGCTCGCCGGGCGGCTGGACCCCGAAGAGGCGTCGCGCCTCGAGGAACTGGCCGGGGACCCGACCGAGCTCGTGCACCCCGCGGAGATGTTCGAGCAGGCGCTGCGACGGCTGCTGAACCGGGAGTCCCTGGAGCGGCTGCGCCAGATCGACCGGGAGCTCGAGCTCGCGGACGAGCAGCAGGCCCGCGGCCTGCTTGTGGAGAAATCGGAGATCGCGAGACGGCTGCGCGAGGCAGGCGTCTCCCTCAGCTTCTTGAGGCGCCTGCCGGGAGACCGGGAGGAGCCGGCTCGTCCCTGAGGCGGGGGGTGGAGCCGGCGGGGCGGACACGGAGGACGGAGAGAGGGATGGAGAACTCGATGGTCGAAGAACTTCTAGGTTTGCAGGAGATGGACGCAGAAATCGCGAGTTGTCGCAAGGAGTTACGGGAGCTCGAGGCGGAGCGGTCGGAGTGGGAGGACCGGATCGCCGAGCTCGAGCGGCGGGAGCGGGAGGCGGCCGGCAAGCTCGCGTCGGGGGACGCCTCCATGCGGGCGGCCGAGCGGACGGTGAACGCCGGCCGCGCGACGCTGAAGCGGCTGCAGCAACGGGCGCAGGAGATCCACAACATGCGGGAGCACCTGGCCTCGCGGGCGGAAGTGGACGCGGCGCGCCAGAACCTCGACGTGGCCGAGACCAGCCTCCTCGACGCGATGCAGGAACAGGAGCGGGCCCGCGTGGATCGCGACGCGGCCGCCGCCGCGGTCGCCGATGCGAAGTCGGCCGCCGCCGAGCGCCTCGCGGAGATCCGGGCCCGGCACGACGAGCTGTCGGATCGCCTGGCGGTCGAGCGCGACCGGAGGGAGAATCGAGCGCTCCGGATCGACGAATCGGTCCGCACCCTGTACGACCGGGTCCGCGGCGGACGGACCACGCGCGCGCTCGCCCCGCTCGTCGACGGCGTCTGCGGGAGCTGCTACACCTCGATTCCGCTGCAGCGTCAGGCCGAGATCCGGGCCGGTCGGGCTCTCTACGTGTGCGAGGCGTGCGGCGTGATCCTGCACGCGGAGCGCTGAGCCCGCGGCCCTCATCGCCCCCCCGTCCCGGCCCGTGAGCCCGGGCGCGAACACGGCGCGGCGGTGGGTCCTGCCCGCGCGGCTCGACCCCGCGGCGGTCCGCGGGCTGTCGGAGACGCTGCGCGTGCCGCCGGCGTTCGCCGAGATCCTGCTGCGACGGGGACTGTCGGATGTCGAGACCGTGCGGGCCTTCCTCGCACCGCGGCTGGACACCCTCCACGATCCGTTCCTTCTTCCGGACATGCAGGTCGCCGCGGAGCGCCTGGATCGAGCGCTGTCCGGGGGGGAAGGAATCCTGGTTCACGGCGACTACGACGCGGACGGCATGTCGGCGGCCGCGCTCCTCACGCTGGCCCTGCGCCGTCTGGGCGGCCGGGTCGAGACCTTCGTTCCCCATCGGACCCGGGACGGGTACGACCTGTCCGAGGCCGGACTCCAGCGCGCCGCGCGGATCGGAGCGTCGCTGATCGTCACGGCCGACTGCGGCGTCAGCGCCGTGGGGGCGGTGGCCCGGGCCGCCCGGCAGGGGCGGGACGTGATCGTCACGGACCACCACAGACCCGGCCCCCGCCTTCCCGCCGCCACGGCCGTGGTCGACCCGATGCGGTCCGACTCCGCGTATCCGTTCCGCGGACTGTCGGGCGTCGGGGTCGCGTTCAAGCTCGTCCAGGCGATGTTCGAGCGGGCCGGCATCGCGCCCGCCGAGGCCAACCAGCACCTGGATCTGGTCGCGATCGGCACCGTGGCGGACCAGATGCCGCTGACGGATGAGAATCGGGCCCTGGTCCGGGCGGGCCTCCTCGCGCTCGAGCGGACGCGGAAGCCGGGCCTGCGGGCGCTCCTGCGGCGGGTGGGCGTGGAGGACGGGGAACGGGCGACGGCGGATCTGATCTCCTTTCGACTCGGGCCGCGTCTCAACTCCGTCGGCCGAATGGCCTCGGCCGAGGCCGGGACCCGTCTGCTCCTGACGGGCGACCCGCACGAGGCCGAGCGGCTCGCCGCGCACCTCGATCACCAGAACGCGCAGCGCCGCGAAGCCGACCGCCGGGTGTGGGCCGAGGTCGAGCGCCTGGTCGCCGAGCGGTACGATCCCGCCCGCGACCGCGCGGTCGTCCTCTGGGGCGACGGGTGGCACCCGGGCGTGATCGGGATCGTGGCCTCCCGCGTCGCGGAGGCCACGTTCCGGCCCGCGGTCGTGATCGCGTTCGATGGCGATGTCGGACGCGGGTCGGGCCGTTCGATCCCGGGCTTCCACCTCTTCCGAGCCCTCCAGGAGCTCTCGCCTCTGCTGGAGCGGTTCGGCGGCCATCGGATGGCCGCCGGCTTCTCGATCCGCCGCGACCGGATGGAGGAGTTCGCGGATCGGCTCCGCGAGCTGGCCGCGAGGGAGCTTCGGGACGAGGCCGCGGTCGAGGACCTCCGCGTGGAGCTCGCCGCCCCTCTCGCCCGCCTCGACGCCGGTCTCCGCGAGTGGCTGGCCCGGCTCGAGCCGTTCGGCGCCGAGAATCCCGCGCCTGTCCTCGTCGCGCGCGGGGTGCGGCTCGACCGGGTCCGTCCGGTGGGGACCCGGGGAGCGCACCTCCGCCTCGAGCTGGTGGACGAGGGGACACGCCTCGCGGGGATCGGCTTCGGCCTCGGAGACCGGGAGGCGGAGCTCCGCGTGGCGGGCCCCCGGGACGTGGCCTTCCACCTGGAGGAGAACCGCTGGAACGGGCGGCGGCAGCTGCAGGCGCGCGTGCTCGACGTGCGGCCCGCCGGGTCGTGAGCCTCCGGATCGTGGGTGGGCGGCTCGGCGGTCGGAGGATCGAGGCTCCGTCGGGCCGGGCCGTGCGGCCCACCCGGGAGCGCGTCCGCGAGGCATGGTTCAGCGCGCTCGGGGACCGGATCGAGCGTGCCCGCGTCCTCGACCTGTTCGCGGGCTCGGGCGCGCTCGGAATCGAGGCGTTGTCACGCGGCGCCGCGCTCGTTCACTTCGTCGAGGCCGACGGGCGCGCGTTCCGCGTATTGCGACGGAACCTCGAGCTGCTGGGCGTCGCGGACCTGGCGCGGCTGCACCGGGGGGACGTGTTCCGGCTCCTGGACCGGCTCCGGGCCGGGCCGCGGTTCGACGTCGCGCTCGCGGACCCGCCGTACGGGGAGGGGCTCGCGGCCCGGCTCGTCGACCGGTTCCGGCGGGAGCCGTTCGCCGGGATTCTGTGCGTGGAACACGCCTCGTCCGAGCGCCTCGCGGGGCGGCCGGTGCGGGAGCGGACGTACGGGGAGTCGACCCTCTCCTTCTTCTCCGCCGACAAGGGAGACGAGACTGGTGGACACTGACACGCGCGTCGCGATCTATCCGGGCTCCTTCGATCCCCTGACCCTCGGCCACGACGACATCATCCGGCGAGCCCTCAAGCTGACGGACGTCCTGGTGATCGCCGTGGCGGCGCGCGCGACGCACGCGAAATCGCCGGCGTTCGCGCTCGAAGAGCGGGTCGAGCTGATCCGCCGGGTCTACCGCGACGAGCCACGGATCGAGGTCGTGCAGTTCTCGGGTCTTCTCGTCGACTTCGCGCGGGCCCGCGGGGCCCGCCTGATCGTGCGCGGCCTGCGGGCGGTGAGCGACTTCGAGTACGAGTTCCAGATGGCGCTGATGAACCGGAGCCTGTGGCCCGAGATCGAGGTCATCTTCATGGCGCCCGCCACCAGCTACACGTTCCTCAGCTCGTCGCTGGTGAGAGAGGTGGCCAGCCTCGGCGGAGACGTCTCGGGCTTCGTGCCTCCGGAGGTGCTCGAGGAGCTGGTGGTCCGGTACGGGCCCGCCGCGGCGGGCCGTTGAGCTTCCTCGCCGCGCTTCCGGGGCGGGCTCCGCGCGGCGCGCGGATCGCCTTTCCCGAGGCCTCGGAATCCCGGACGGCGGAGGCGATCGAGCGTCTGCGGCAGGAAGGCCGGCTGGCTCCGCTCGCCGTCGTGGACGGCGTGGGGGAGCCCGGCGCGGGACGCGTCGGAACGGCGGACCCGGATTCCCGTGCCGCCGCGCTCGCGGCCTGCCCGGAGCTGGGAGCGACGGGCACCGGCGACAGGCTCCGGTTCGCCGTGGCGCTGCTGCGGGCGGGGCGGGTGGACGGCGTGGTGGCGGGCGCCGAGGCGACGACGGCGGAGGTCGTGCGGGCCGGCCTGCGGATCCTCGGACCGGAGCCGGGGATCCGGACCGTGTCGAGCGCCTTCTACATGGTCCTGCCGCCGCTCGGGCCGGAACCGGAGCGCGTGCTGACGTTCACCGACGCGGCGGTCGTCCCGTCGCCTGCGGCGGAGCAACTCGCGGAGATCGCCGATGCCGCGTGTCGGGCCCGGGAGCTCGTCGTGGGGGACGAGCCGCGCGTGGCCTTCCTCTCCTACGCGACGCGGGGGTCGGCCGGTGGAGCGTCGGTCGAGCGGGTCCGGGAGGGACTGGCGGTGTTCCGGGAGCGGCGCCCGGACGTACGGGCGGACGGCGAGCTCCAGGCGGACGCGGCTCTCGTTCCGGACGTCGCCCGTCGGAAGGCGCCCGGGTCCGCGGTCGCGGGCGCGGCGAACATCCTGGTCTTCCCGGACCTCGATTCCGGGAACATCGCCTACAAGCTGGTCCAGCGGCTCGGAGGCGCACGGGCGCTGGGCCCGATCCTGCAGGGGCTGTCCGCCCCGCTGAACGATCTCTCGCGCGGAGCGTCCGTGGAGGACATCGTGGAAGTTGCGTACATCACGGCACTGCTCGCCGCGGGAGCGGCGACCGGACCCGAGGTCAACCGCAGCCGGAGGCAAGCGGAATGAACTTCTCTCTCGCGGGCGACGGCGACGTGACCGTCGTCGAGGTCAACGGCGAGCTCATCGTCGGCAACCGGCAGGAGCTGAAGTCCCGGGTGCTCGAGCGGCTCGAGGACGGCGAACGGAAGTTCCTGATCGACTTCGCCGAGTCCAGCTACATCGACTCCTCGGGGCTGGGGGTCCTCGTCAGCCTGTCCAAGAAGATCCGGGAGGCGGGGGGAGAGCTCCGGCTCGCCGGACTCAACGAGGACCTGCGCACCCTGTTCGAGCTGACGAAGCTCGACACGCTGTTCCAGATCTCCGACTCGCGGGCGGCGGCGCTCGAGGAGTTCTGAGAGATGCCCGGTCCCGACGCGGCGCGGGTGGTCGTCTGTTCCCCCCGGCCGGCCGTGGCCGCGGAGCTCGCGGCCGAGCTCGAGCGGCTCGGGGCGCGCCCCGTGATCGCGCCGGCCCGGGCGGACTGGCCGGACGAGCCTCCGGACCTCGCGTTTCTCGATCTCGCCGCGGGCGGTCCCTCGGTGCGCGAGGCACGGGGCGTGTTCGGCCTGGAGACGGACCTCGTCGCCGTGGTCGACAACGAGTCGGTGGACGGGCTG
>Ga0316578_10000010_pt1 | contig 44911 bp, 44 predicted proteins | sample J0NA_2_FD_203076 | JGI IMG/M metagenome (GOLD analysis project Ga0316578, IMG submission 203076) | Rhizosphere microbial communities from salt marsh grasses in Alabama, United States - J0-2_160517rDrC | ecosystem: Host-associated > Plants > Roots > Rhizosphere | place: USA: Alabama | collected... | reverse complement strand
CCCCCGGGGCGAGGCAGCCGGAGCTTATCGTGGGTCATGGCGTGCTCGGGCGTCTCATCGCCCGGCTTGCCCTGTTGGCTCGCGGAGAGCCCCCGGTGGTCTGGGAGACCGACCCCGAGCGGGCCCAAGGCGCCCAAGGCTACCCGGTGATGGCCCCGGACCAGGACTCGCGTCGGGACTATGGGGCCATTTATGACGTGAGCGGCGACTCCAAACTGCTCGATGCGCTCATCGCCCGCCTGGCGCCCGGCGGCGAGATCACCCTCGCCGGCTTCTACAGTGAGCCCCTGAGCTTCTCCTTCCCGCCCGCCTTCCTGCGGGAGGCCCGCCTGCGGGTCGCCGCGGAATGGCACCAGCGGGATCTGCAGGAGGCGAAGGGGCTCGTCGAATCAGGCCAGCTGTCGCTCGATGGCCTCATCACCCACCGGCACGCGGCAGCCGAGGCCGAGCTCGCCTATCGCACGGCCTTCGAGGACCCGCGCTGCCTTAAGATGATCCTCGACTGGAGGGCCTGCGAATGACGATCTCCACTGGACAAGGCGAGGGACGAGTCGCCCGACGGCCCCTGGGTGATGGGGGCAGGGGGCCGGAACCCGGCATCGCCTCCTCCGCCACCCTCGTCGCCGCACCCTTACCCCTGCGGCACACCCAGATCGTCGCGATCTATGGGAAAGGGGGGATCGGGAAGAGCTTCACCCTGGCCAACCTGAGCTACATGATGGCGCAGCAGGGTAAGAAGGTCCTCCTGATCGGCTGCGACCCCAAGAGCGACACCACCACCCTGCTGTTTGGCGGGCGTGCCTGTCCCACCATCATCGAGACCTCCTCCAAGAAGAAGGCCGCCGGCGAGCCGGTGCGCATCGGGGACGTCTGCTTCAAGCGCGACGGCGTCTTCGCCATGGAGCTCGGGGGACCCGAGGTGGGACGTGGCTGCGGCGGTCGGGGAATCATCCACGGGTTCGAGCTTCTGGAGTCCCTGGGCTTCCACGAGTGGGACTTCGACTATGTCCTGCTCGACTTCCTGGGGGACGTGGTGTGCGGCGGCTTCGGTCTGCCCATCGCCCGGGACCTGTGCCAGAAGGTGATCGTCGTCGCCTCCAACGACCTGCAGTCGCTCTACGTGGCCAACAACGTCTGCAGCGCCGTGGATTACTTCCGCAACCTCGGTGGAAACGTGGGTGTGGCCGGGATGGTGGTCAACAAGGACGACGGCAGCGGCGAGGCCCAGGCCTTCGCGGCCGAGGTGGGTATCCCGGTGCTGGGCAGTATCCCGGCCAACGAGGACATCCGACGCAAGTCCGCGAGCTACCAGATCGTCGGGCAGCCGGGCGGCACCTGGGGACCCCTCTTCGAGTCGCTGGCCACCAACGTGGCGCAGGCCCCGCCCCAGCGGCCAACGCCCCTGACCCAGGACGGACTGCTCGGGCTCTTCAAGGGCGAGGAGGTGGGCCGCGACGTGGTGCTGGATCCGGCCACGACGGAGGACATGCGCGGCAGGCACTTCGTGCCCAAGCCGTCCCTGGAAGTGATCTACGACGATGCCTAGGCGGAGCGCGCAATGGCAATCCCCGTAAGGCAGGGCGCGTCCCGGAACCCGGTCGAGGGGACGCGGCTCCCGGACCTGGGGCCCGTTCGTCTCGGCACCCCGGCGCCGGGGCCGGGCGGCTCGGGCGGGTGCGCCTCCGGGGCCCATGATCAGCCCCAGAGCATGTGCCCGGCCTTCGGGTCCCTGCGGGTCGGTCTGCGCATGCGACGCACCGCGAGCGTCCTGGTGGGCTCCGCCTGCTGCGTCTACGGGCTCACCTTCACGTCCCACTTCTATGGGGCGCGCCGCAGCGTGGGCTATGTCCCCTTCGATTCGGAGACCCTGGTCACCGGCAAGCTGTTCGAGGACGTGCGGGATGCGGTCCATCAGCTGGCCGACCCAGAGCGCTACGACGCCCTGGTGATCATCAACCTGTGTGTGCCCTCCGCCTCAGGCGTGCCCCTTCGCCTGCTGCCAGAGTCCATCAATGGGGTTCGCGTGATCGGGATCGACGTCCCGGGATTCGGTGTCCCAACCCACGCGGAGGCGAAGGACGTGCTCTCGGCGGCCATGTTGCGCCGGGCCCGCCTGGAGGCCGAGCAGGGACCCGTGCAGGCACCCCGGGGCGGACGCTCCCAGCGGCCCGCCGTGGCCCTGGTCGGCGAGCTGTTCCCGGCCGATCCGGTAGGGATCGGGATGTTGCTCGACTCCCTGGGCCTGGCGGCGGGGCCGTTGGTCCCTACCCGTGAGTGGCGGGAGCTCTACGGGGCCCTCGACTGCGTGGCCGGGGCTGCCCTTCATCCCCACTTCAGCGGTGTCTGCGCCGAGCTCGAGACGGCCGGGCGCCCGGTGTTGGGGTCGGCCCCCGTGGGGCTTGAGGGGACGGCCGCCTGGCTGGAGTCTCTCGGGACCCTGCTCGGGATCGAGACCGCCAGGGTCGAGGCGGCCAAGCAGCAGTGTCTCCCGGCGATCGAGTCGGCGCTGGCCGCAGCCCCGATCCGGGGCCGTATCACCCTCTCGGGCTACGAGGGCTCGGAGTTGCTGGTTGGACGCCTGCTCGTGGAGAGCGGGGCGGATCTGCGCTACGTGGGGACCGCCTGCGGTCGCACGGTGTGGTCGAGCGCCGATCGGGAGTGGCTCGAGTCCCGCGGGGTGCGGGTCCAGTACCGGGCGACCCTGGAGCAGGACCTGGAGGCCATGGCCGAGTTTCGCCCGGACCTGGTCGTCGGTACCACGCCGGTGGTGCAGAAGGCGAAAGAGGCGGGAACCCCGGCCCTCTACTTCACCAACCTGATCTCGGCGCGACCCCTCATGGGTGTTGCGGGCGCCGGCTCCCTGGCGCAGGTCATCAACGCCGCCCTGGCGAGCCGTGCGCGCTTCGACGCCATGGACGCCTTCTTCCGCTCCGTCGCGTCCTCGTCTCCCGGGGCTGCCGGGGCGTCCCCGATCGCGACGGCGGGGCAGGGGGGGCGAGGATGCTGATCCAGGATCTCGACCGGGCGGGTGGTTACTGGGGCGCGGTCTACGCCTTCAGCGCCATCAACGGTCTGCAGGTGATCATCGACGGGCCCGTCGGCTGTGAGAACCTGCCGGTGACGGCGGTTCTGCACTACACCGACGGGATGCCGCCCCACAGCCTGCCGCTCAGCGTGACTGGTCTGGGCGAGGAGGAGCTGGGGCAGCGGGGGACCGAGGCGGCCATGACCCGCGCCCATGGGGTCCTGGACCCGGACCGGCCCGCGGTGGTGGTGACCGGCTCCATCGCGGAGATGATCGGCGGCGGCGTGACCCCCATCGGCAAGAACATCCTACGCTTCCTCCCGCGAACGATCGACGAGGATCAGTGGCAGAGCGCGGACCGGGCACTCTTCTGGCTGTGGAGCCAGTTCGGGGCCCAGACGCCCAAGCCCGGGGCCAAGGCGGCTCCCAGGGCCAAGACGCCGCCGCCGGCGAGCAGGCCCCGCGTCAACCTCATCGGCCCCATGTACGGCACCTTCAACATGTGGTCCGACCTGGCGGAGGTTCGCCGCTTGGTGGAGGGCATCGGGGCCGAGATCAATCTGGTCTTCCCCCTCGGCACCGCCTTGGACCAGATTCCGCGGCTCAAGGACGCCGAGGTCAACGTCTGTCTCTACCGGGAGTTCGGGCGGCTGCTCTGCGAGTCCCTGGACCGGCCCTATCTGCAGGCCCCCATCGGTTTGCACAGCACCACCAGCTTCCTGCGCAAGCTCGGCGAGCTCCTGGGGTTGGACCCGGAGCCCTTCATCGCCAACGAGCGGGAGACCACGCTGGCACCGATCTGGGACCTCTGGCGCTCCGTCACCCAGGACTTCTTCGCCACCGCGAGCTTCGGGGTCGTCGCAAGCGAGACCTATACGCGGGGGCTTCGGCACTACCTCGCGGACGAGCTCGGGTTGCCCTGCGGCTTCGCCGTGGCCCGCCGGCCCGGGGTCAAGCCGGACAACCAGGCCGTGCGCCGTCAGGTCCAGGAGCAGACCCCCCTGATCGTCTTCGGGAGCTACAACGAGCGCATGTACCTGGCGGAGGTCGGGTCTCGCGCCGCCTATATTCCCGCGTCGTTCCCGGGGACAATCATCCGACGGCATACCGGCACCCCTTTCATGGGCTACGCGGGCGCAACCTACTTGGTGCAAGAGGTCTGCAACGCCCTGTTCGACGCCCTGTTCCATATCCTTCCCCTGGGGTCGGAGCTCGACCGGCACGACCCGACGCCGGCGCGAGAGCTGCCGGAGCTCCCCTGGACCACCGATGCCAAGGCCGCTCTGGACCTGGCGGTGGAGAGCCAGCCCGTGCTGATCCGCATCTCGGCGGCCAAACGGCTTCGGGACGAGGCGGAACGGGCGGCCCGCAAGGCCGGGGAGCCCCTGGTGACCCTGGAGCGGTTGCTGCGCGCCAAGGCCGTCCTGTCCCGCGAGGCCGCCGCATGAAGCAGCCTCCCATGAGCACGTGGCCGACGCGGCCACCAGCGGCGGGGGGCCGCGGGGTTCCCCTCGACCTCTTCCATTCCATTGCCGTCAACGCGGCGCCGTAGGCCACAGGAGTCAATGTCATGACCGTGTCCAATCAAACCGCACAGCTCTTGGCGGCCGAGCGTCGTCAGTTTCGTCTGATCTTCGGGGTCGCCTTTGTGGTGTTTCTCACCATCACCATCCTGGCCCGTCTTCTGCCCCGGCGGCTGCGCCCCTGGTCGCCTTCCGGAGAGCGCCACCTGTCCTTCGTCGCCGAGGCGCGGGCCCTGACCTATACCGTTGTCCCCTTCGCCTTCCTATGAAGAGGCAAAGCCGATGACCGGTGACACCAAGGTTCCGGACGACCCGAGCCCCGAGACCAAGGGAGCGGTCCCCGAGTCCAAGGCGGAGAGCCCCAAGACCAAGGCGGCGAGCCTCAAGAGCAGGGCGGCGGGCCCCAAGGCAAAGGCGGCGGGCCCCAAGACCAAGGCGGCGAGCCTCAAGAGCAGGGCGGTGGGCGCCAAGGCAAAGGCGGTGGGCCCAAAGGCCAGGGCCGCGAGCCCGGAGTCCGAGGCCCCGGGTCCCGAGGCCAGGGCGGCGAGCCCCGAGTCCGAGGCCCCTGGTCCCGAGACCAAGGCCCCGAAGCCGCCGGAGCACGCGGCGGTTTCCAAGACCGAATCCGAGGGCGCTCGAGCATCCCCGGCCGCAAGGCCATTACAAGAATCGGAGGTTATCCCCATGGCCAAAGAGACACCCAGTCTGTCCGGCCTGACCGACGACGAGGCGAAGCAGTTTCACGGCATCTTCGTGTCGAGCTTCTTGGCCTTCACCGCCATTGCAGTGGTCGCTCACATCCTGGTGTGGATGTGGCGTCCGTGGCTCTAAAACGGCGCCTCTACCATTGCCCGGACTGAAAGGGGATCTGTTTTTATGTTCAAGGCGCTCCGAGAGGATATGTACAAGATCTGGCTGATCTTCGACCCGCTTCGGGCACTGGCGGCCGTATTCGGCTTCCTGACCGTGCTGGCGTTGCTCATTCACATGATCCTGCTTAGCACGGATCGCTATAACTGGCTCGAGACCTCTGCCACACCGGCCGGGGCGGCGGTCTCTCAGGCGGCGCCCGACGCGCCGGGTCCGACGCTCTAGCGTCATTCGCCGCGGTCGGCGGACGCGAGGCTCCCGTCTTCCCGCCCGCACGCGACCGAGCACCGCGCGGGGGTCGTCCGGCCGGCGCCTCCGTAACAGAGGGTTAAACCATGGCCATGCTGAGCTTTGAGAGAAAGTATCGCGTTCGCGGGGGGACGCTGGTCGGGGGAGATCTGTTCGACTTCTGGGTTGGACCCTTCTATGTCGGCTTTTTCGGGGTCACCACGATCTTCTTCGCCGCCCTCGGTACCCTGCTCATCATTTACGGTGCGGCCATCGGGCCGACCTGGAATATCTGGCAGATCAACATCGCGCCCCCGGATCTGAGTTATGGGCTCGGGCTGGCGCCGCTCAAAGACGGTGGCCTGTGGCAGATCATCACCATCTGTGCCATCGGGGCCTTCGTGTCCTGGGCACTGCGTCAGGCGGAGATCGCGCGCAAGCTGGGGATGGGGTTCCACGTCCCGGTCGCCTTCAGTGTCGCCGTCTTCGCCTACGTGACCCTGGTGGTGATTCGCCCGATGCTATTGGGGGCCTGGGGCCATGGCTTCCCCTATGGAATCTTGAGCCACCTGGATTGGGTATCCAATGTGGGTTACCAATTCCTGCATTTCCATTACAACCCCGCGCACATGCTCGCCATCACGTTCTTCTTCACCAATGCCCTGGCCCTTTCCATGCACGGATCCCTGATCCTATCGGTGACCAATCCGCAGAAGGGTGAGCCGGTGAAGACGGCCGAGCATGAGAACACGTTCTTCCGCGACGACATCGGCTACTCGATCGGTGCCCTGGGCATCCATCGCCTGGGTCTCTTCCTGGCCCTTTCCGCCGGTTTCTGGAGCGCCGTCTGCATCGTGATCAGCGGCCCCTTCTGGACGCGCGGTTGGCCGGAATGGTGGAATTGGTGGCTCAACCTTCCGATCTGGGGCTGATACTGGAGAACCCTCATGCCTGAGTATCAAAACATCTTCACGGCGGTCCAGGTACGCTCGCCGGCGTACCCTGGTGTGCCCCTCGATACGGGCCATCGGGATCGCGTCGGCAAGCCCGGCTTCTCCTATTGGCTGGGAAAGATCGGCGACGCCCAGATCGGGCCCCTCTATCTCGGTGTCACCGGCGTCTTCTCGCTGATCTTCGGCTTCATCGCCATCGAGATCATCGGGCTCAACATGTGGGCCTCGGTGGACTGGGACCCCATCCAGTTCGTGCGTCAGCTCTTCTGGCTGGCCCTCGAGCCGCCGCCGCCCCAGTACGGTCTGAGCATTCCGCCTCTGGCGGAGGGTGGCTGGTGGCTGATGGCAGGCTTCTTCCTGACCACGTCCATCATCCTCTGGTGGGTGCGCACGTATCGGCGGGCGCTCGCCCTGGGGACCGGAACCCATCTAGCCTGGGCCTTTGCTGCAGCCATCTGGCTCTATCTGGTCCTTGGCCTCATACGCCCCGTGCTGATGGGCAGCTGGTCCGAGGCGGTGCCCTTCGGGATCTTCCCTCACCTCGATTGGACATCGGCCTTTTCCATCCGTTACGGGAACTTGTTCTACAACCCGTTCCATATGCTCTCCATCGCTTTCCTATACGGGTCTGCCGTCCTGTTTGCCATGCACGGTGCGACCATCCTGGCGGTGAGCCGGTATGGCGGTGACCGGGAGATCGACCAGGTGGTGGACCGTGGGACCGCGGCGGAGCGTGCGGCCCTCTTCTGGCGCTGGACCATGGGATTCAACGCCACCATGGAGTCCATCCATCGCTGGGCGTTTTGGTTCGCGATCCTCACCGTGATCACGGGCGGTATCGGCATCCTTCTAACCGGAACCGTGGTGGACAACTGGTTCTTGTGGGGTCAGAAGCACGGGTTGGTGCCCGTGTACCCAGTGGAAGGGGTGGCCGCCCCGAATCCGGCGACACTGCCTGGAGGTATGTAATGAGGCGCCAGCGATTTCCGGTGCCCAGGAGGCTGTGGGCCCTGGTCTGTGGCCTTGCGATCCTGCTGTTGACGGGATGTGAGCGCCCCCCCGTGGACCCGGTGCAACGCGGTTACCGTGGCGTGGGCCAGGAGCTGGTCGTCAATCCTCGCATCCTCGCTGCTCAGGAGGCCGCGAACGTGGTGCCCGCGCCCCAGCCCCCGGCCGCCCCCGTCCCGGTCAAGGCCATCTCCGTTTACCCAGACCTCAAGGTGCTCGGTGGCCTGACGCTCACCGAGTTCAACCGGCAGATGGCGGCCATCAGCGAATGGGTGGCGCCGCCCGAGCAAGGCTGTGCCTACTGCCACAATCTGGAGAACATGGCCTCGTATGAGAAGTACACCAAGACGGTAGCCCTCTCGATGCTGCGCTTGACTCAGGACACCAACTCCCAGTGGAAGGACCACGTGGCGGACACCGGCGTGACCTGCTGGACCTGCCACCGGGGCAATCCGGTGCCCAAGTACGTCTGGACCTCGGAGCCCTTCGACGACCAACCGTCTGGAATGATACCCACGGGTCAGAACCGGGCCTCCGCGCTCGTGGCCTATTCGTCCCTGCCGAGGGATCCTTTGAGTGCCTTCCTCGACCGGGCGGACAACGCGATCAGCGTGGTATCACAGAACGCGTTGCCGACGGGGGAGCCGGGGCGCAAGGGCATCAAGCACGCCGAATGGACCTACGGTCTCATGATGCACATTACGGATTCCCTGGGGGTGAATTGCACCTACTGCCATAACAGCCGCGCGTTCTATTCATGGGAGCCGACTCGGGTCAAGGCGTGGTATGCCATTCGGCATGTCCGCAAGATGAACCGGGATTACATCTGGCCGCTCAACGAGGTCCTACCCGTCTCCCGAAAGGGGCCCATGGGTGACCCCCAGCGGATCACATGCAGCACCTGTCATCAAGGCGTCTACAAGCCCCTGTTCGGTGTCTCCATGCTGAAGGACTATCCGGGCCTGGCGGGTCCCATTCCGATCCCTGCGGCGGCGTCGACGCCGGCCGCCACGCCCCCGGCCGAGGTGACGCCACCGCAGCCACCCATGCCCCCGGGTGCCTCGCATGGCCCGGACGGGGGCGACCCGCCGGGACGCATCGAGGGACCAGAGCCGAAGCTGACCGAGGCGGGTGGTACGAAGGCGGGCATGTTGTGAGCAAGAAAGGAGTTCCGCGGTCCCGTCTCGGGGACCGGGTAGGCGCCGGTGCCGCGGGTCGACCGATCGGGTCCGCGGTGCGATACGGAGAGGCCTTAGGAATTCCGGGCGCGAACGATCGGATGGATGGTGTGTCAGTCGACCCGCGCGGGTCGTAGCCACCTGAACGCGCGAGCCGCGCGGAAACGGCCCTCGTGGCCATCTTGAAACCTGGAGGTGAATCCAATGGCAGATCCGAAAATGAGCCTCTCGGGGCTATCCGAAGACGAGGCGAAGGAGTTTCACGGCATCTTCGTGTCCAGCTTCCTTGCCTTCACGGCGGTCGCCGTGGTCGCCCACATCCTTGCCTGGATGTGGCGTCCGTGGCTGTAACCCGACACACGGGCTTGGCCTGAAACAATTACCGGAGAACAAGTATGTATCGCATCTGGCAGATCTTCGACCCACGTCGGACCCTGGTGGCGCTGTTTGCCTTCCTGTTCGTCCTGGCGCTGCTGATCCATTTCATCCTACTCAGCACCGCCCGGTACAACTGGCTGTCGGGCCCTGCGGTCGGCGCCGCCGTCCCGGCCCAGATCGCTCCCTTGCCGCCGGCAGTCACGCAGTAGGCATCCGTCGTTTGGGAGTCGCGGTGTGCCGGACCAGCAGGCGGTTGGCCTCGGCACATCCACCGAGAGAAGAAGGGATAAGGGTTTCGTGTCCCGGGGCGCCCCCCGGGGCGCGGCCCGCTTGAGGTAGGCGATGCGGTCCTTCGGGATCGCGAGGACCCTTGGGGTATCCACCTGGGCCAAACCAGGTGGGCGTGGTGGCGAGACCACCGAGCCCTGGGCCCCGATTCGAGTCACCACGCCGGGAGATGAACATGGTCGCCTTGGCAGCGCCCGCGGGCACCCAGTCCCTCGATAACGCCATCGCACGTCCGGGGCATGCGCCGGTCGGTGGCGCGGTACCGATCCCTCAGTGGCCGGCGGAGCTGCGGGAGCTCCCGGAGCAGTCGCTGCCGGACGTCGCGGAGGCGATCCGGGCGGACCTGATCGCCAGCGTTTCCCGCACCGGAGGGCACTTCGCCGGAAACCTGGGCGCGGTCGAGCTCGCCGTCGCGCTTCACTATGTATTCGACACCCCGGCGGATCAGTTGGTCTGGGACACCGGCCATCAGGCCTATGCCCACAAGATGCTCACCGGCCGCTGGAGCCAGTTGGGCAGCATCCGCCAACGCGGCGGGCTGTCCGGGTTCCCGCGCCGCGACGAGAGCGTCTACGACAGCTTCGGCGTCGGCCATGCAGGGACGGCCACGGGCGCCGCCCTGGGGATGGCCGTGGGTAGCCAGGATCGGCGGCAGGAAGCCAAGACGGTCGCGGTGGTGGGGGATGGGGCGCTGACGGCGGGCATGGCCCTGGAGGCCCTGAATCACGCCGGGACCCTTGGGGTCGACCTGCTGCTGATCGTCAACCACAACGGCATGTCCATCTCCCCGTCGGTCGGGGCCCTGGGTCGGCACCTGGACGCGATGGGGGAGATGCCCTATCAGCCGGAGGTCAAGGGGGGCCTGCCGCCCCGCCAACGCGACTCGGTGTTCGAGACCCTTGGCTTTACCAGCTTCGGCCCGGTAGACGGCCACGACGTGATCGGACTGGCCCGCACGCTGCGTCGGCTGAAGGGGATGGGCGGGCCGCGGGTGCTCCACGTCGTCACGGTCAAGGGAAAGGGCTTGGCCGCCGCGGAGACGGACCCCACCCGCTACCATGCGGTGTCCCCCAAGTCGCCAGGGCGCGCCCCAGCCACGAAAGACCCGACCTTCTCGGATGTCTTCGGGGATTGGCTTGTCGAGCGGGCGCGGGCCGATGACCGGGTCGTCTGCATCACCCCCGCCATGACGGATGGCTCTGGACTGGTGCCGTTCGGCCGCGCGTTTCCGGATCGGCTCCACGATGTGGGCATCGCCGAGCAGCACGCGGTCACCTTTGCCGCGGGCCTGGCCACCACGGGTCAGCGGCCGGTGGTCGCCATCTACTCGTCGTTCCTGCAACGGGCCTTCGATCAGGTGGTGCACGATGTCGCCCTCCAGGGCCTGCCCGTGCTCTTCGCCGTCGATCGGGCCGGGATCGTGGGGCCCGATGGGGCCACACACGCGGGCTGCCTCGATCTGTCGTTCCTGCGCTGCGTGCCCAACCTCGTGATCGCGGCCCCCGCCGACGGGCCGGAGTGCCAGGCGGCCCTTGACTGCGCCTTCGCCTACGAAGGACCCGCCGCGGTCCGTTATCCGCGCGGGAGCGCCGCGCCCCAGCCCGTCTCCAGCCCGGAGGCTGCCACGGCCGGCGCACCGGCGGAGCCCTGGGTTGTGGGTCGTGGCCGGGTGTTGCGCCGGGGTCGGGGGGTCGCGTTCCTCTCCTTCGGGGCCCTGCTGGGACCGGTCCTGGACGCGGCGCAGGCGCTGGACGCAACGGTGGCGGATCTGCGTTGGGTGAAGCCCCTGGACGAGGGCCTGATCGCGCGCCTCGCCGCTCAGCACGAGCTCCTGGTCTCAGTGGAGGACAACAGCCTCTGTGGCGGGGCCGGCTCGGCGGTCGGGGAGATGGTGAATCGGCGCGGTTTGCGGGTGAGTCTACTCTCTCTTGGGCTGCCGGACCGCTTCCTCGAGCATGGGAGCCGGGGCGAGATCCTTGCCCAATGCGGTCTGGACGCCAGGGGCATCGAGCGGGCGGTTCGGGAGCGCCGTGCCCAGCAGGAACGCTGCGCCCGGCTGGATTGGCGATGAGCAGCGAGGGGAGGGGAGCTTGAAGGCCGCCGTTGTCCCGCACGGAGGCGCGCCCGGCGCCAACCCTGGCCGGCTCCTGGAGCGCCTCGAGCGTGTGGTCCTGGTGGACCCCCAGGACCGTCCGGTCGGGGAGGGGGACAAGCTCCAGGTCCATCGGGAGGGCCAACTCCATCGGGCCTTTTCCATCCTGATCTTCAACACGCGGGGAGAGTTGCTCCTCCAGCAGCGCGCCAAGGGCAAGTATCACTTCGCCGGGCGTTGGTCGAACAGCTGCTGCGGACACCCTCGGCCGGGAGAGGCGACATACCGGGCGGCCCTGCGTCGCATGGGCGAGGAGCTCGGGTTCCAATCGCCCCTGGCCGAGGAGCTCCGACTGGTCTATCGGGCGAAGGACCCGGCCTCCGGACTCGTCGAGCACGAGTACCTGCACGTTTTTCGTGGCTGCTTCGTGGGGGAGCCCAGGCCGGATCCGGAGGAGGTGGGGGCCTGGCGCTGGATGTCGGTCCCCGGTGTGCGCCGCGCCTTGGCCCGGCACCCCGGAGTCTTCACCCCCTGGTTCGCCCTGCTCGTCGATCGGATGCTGCCGCGGTAGAGGAGCCGACGGCGAGGGCCACGACAGTGGGACCAACGCCTCACCCCGGGGGGCCGCCTCAGGCGAAGCGCAGCGCGGTTGCCATGGCCGAGAGCTTGTGTCCGGTCTCGCGCCACTCGTTCAAGGGATCGGACCCGGCGACGATGCCCGCGCCCGCGTAGAGCCTGGCCTCGCTCCCCTCCACCTCGGCACACCGCAGCAGCACCCAGAGCTCCCCGCTGAGATCGGGCTCCAGAACCCCGGCGGCCCCCGTATACCAGCCGCGCTCCAAGGGCTCGGCGCATCTCAGCCACTCCCTTGCGGCCGTTCTGGGCTCCCCGTTCGTGGCGGGCGTGGGATGCAGACGCTCCGCCAGGTCGAACAGGTCCCGGCCCGCGGGGAGGCGGGCGCGCAGCGGTGTCCAGAGGTGTTGGGTGTTATGGAGCTGCAGGACGCGAGGGCCGGCTGGCACCCGCAGGTCGGCACAGCATCCCGTCAGGGCCCGTCGCAGGGCCTCGACCACCACCGCGTGCTCCCGGAGGTCCTTCTCGGAGCGAATGAGGCGGTCGGTCAGGGCCGCGTCCTCGCTCGAGCTGGCGGAGCGGCCGGCGGTCCCGGCGATGGCATCGACCTCCACCTGGCGGTCTCTGACCTGCAGCAGGCGCTCGGGGGTGGCGGCCACGAAGCTGGTGCGACCCTGGCTGATCCGAATCACCTGGCAGGCGGGGAAGAGCCAGGTCAGGACCCCCTGGAGCCGGTGGAGGTCGAAGCGCCGGTGTCCCCGCAGCCCAACCCGCCGGCAGAGGACCGCCTTCTCCATCGCACCTCGCTGGATCTCCCCCAGGGTCGCATCGACCAGGCGCTTCCAATCCAGCAGTCCCGGCAGGCTTCCGAGGTGCTGGAGGGGCCCCGGGGTCAAGGGGGCCGGGACCGGCTCGGTGAGGGCCGCCGCCAGTCGCGTCACCCGATCCATCCAGCGTCGACGCAGCACCTCGCGAGGCACCGGGAGTCGGGTGGTCAAGACCAGGGCCGCTTGGTCGCCGAGGCGCCAGAGGGCCAGCTCCGGGACCCAGAGGAGGGTGTTCGGCAGTCCGCTGATCGTGTCCCGGCGGGGGGCGGGCGACCCCTGGGGCCCGGGGTCCGCGGCGAATCCCAACAGGGCGAACCCATGGAAGCCGGTCTCGTCCGGATCCACGTGCTGCCAGTGCCGTGACAGGTGCCGGGCCCGGGCGCCGAGGTGCTGCAGGCGACCCGGGCCCGAGGCGCGGTACTGGGCCGCGATCCCGAAGCCCGCCCGCAGCTCTCCCCGTCGACCGTGCAGCAGGCTGAACCGGGGTCCCGGGAGCTCCGGGGGCAGGACAGGCGGGCCCGGGAGCGCGAGCACGAGAGAGGCCAGCCCCGCGCCGGTCTCCGGGGTTAGCGAGGTCAGGGACTCATCGAGCCTGGCCTGAAGCTGTTCGATCAGATCGAGGGGGGCGAGCATGCGATCCGGGTCTCAGGGGCGTGGATTCGGCGAAGCGTGTTGAGGCGGCGCTGACCTATTTTGCTTCCCGCACGGGCCAAGGATGTCCCGCAAGTTTCAGGGGCCTTGAGCCCTTGGGCAAGCAGTGTTCCCAGACTCACGTGTCCCGGGGCGCTGTATGTCAGTGGGTTGTCGCCACCGAACATGCCGCGCGATCCCTCGCCCGGACGGAAACAGCCATTGTGCAGCGTTTCCCTCGGCTACCCCCTGCCTCCGGTGCTTGGGGTCGCCGCCCGTCAGCGGGGGCCATCCTCCCCGGGGGCGTCGCCGTCCTTCGGCCGGCCGGCCTTCTTGTCCCGGCGCAAGGACCGCAGCTGGGCTAGGCCGAACAGGAACACGAGACCAACGATCAGAAGGAGCTCGGCGAGGACGAGGAGGCTCGAATCCATCCGGGTGCCCGATCAGTCCACGAAGACCGCGGGCCTTGCAAGCCCGCCGAGTGCCGCCGACACCTCGGTGCGGGGTACGTAGGGGATGGCCCGGCGCTCGCGGTCCCGGCGCTCGAGCCGCTCGAAGAGCTCGAGGACCCACACCAGCCGATCTTCGACAGCGGGGGCAGTGGAGCGCTGGGGCAACGGCTCCCAAGCGATCGCATCCACCAGGAAGCGGGTCTCGGCAAGGGGGGGTATGGGCCGCTTGGCCGGGGCGCCCAGGACTGCACCCAGAATGGGGGCGAGGACGGCGAGCTTTCGTGCCGGCGGAACCACGGCCCGCTGGGAGACCGAGTCGAGCCCGCGTCGTCGCACCTCCTGGCCGATCTCCGCGTAGAGCCGGCGGGCAGCGGCGATGCCGGGACGGCAGGTCACCGGCAGGCGGCCAATCCCCAGGTCCGCATGCCGGTAGAGGCCGTCCGCCGCCACCAGCAGGCGCTCCAGTATCCGCCCCACGCCGGGGGTCCAGCGGGGGTTCGCCAGCCAGGCGTCCGGGTCCAGCCCCGCTTCCCGCATCCAGCTCCGAGGCAGGTAGAGCCGACCGCGACCCGCGTCCTCGCCGAGATCCCTGGCGATGTTGGAGAGCTGCATCGCAACGCCCAGATCGCACGCCCGGGCTATCAGTCCCGGCTCGCGGACACCCATGAGCAGCGCCATCATGGCCCCTACGGTCCCCGCGACCCGGGCGCAGTAACCGTACAGGGACGAGAGGTCCTCGTACCGTCGACCCTCCGCATCCCAGGCAAAGCCCTCGATCAAGGCGTCGAGCAGGGCGCGCGGTATGGCGAATGCCCGCACCACGTCGGCGAGGGCCCGGTCCGCCGGGATGTCGTGGGGGATCCCCCCATAGATGCCGTCGAGTCGCTGACCCAGGTCCGCCAGGGCCTCCCCCGGACGGTCGGCCAGGTCCACCGCGTCGTCCGCCAGGCGGCAGAAGGCGTAGAGGGCCGTGGCCGGCTCCCGCACCCGGCGCGGGAGCAGGAAGGAAGCGGCATAGAACGAACGGGAGCCACCCCGCAGCAGGGCGCGGCCGGCTGCCAGGTCGGTCTCGTCGCCGAGTATCAGCTCAAAGGAAGGTCGAGGCATCGGGGACCACCGTGTCGAGTACGCGTGCAGAGGACAGGACGCCGGGGAGCCCCGCGCCGGGATGGGTACCGGACCCGACGAGGTAGAGGTGGCGGACCTCCTCGCTGCGGTTGTGGGGGCGGAACCAAGCGCTCTGCCAGAGCACCGGCTCCAGGCTGAATCCGGCCCCTTTGTAGGCCAGCAGGCGGCCCTGGAAATCCAGTGGCGTGGTGACCCTGGAGGTTGCCAGGCCAGCGTCGAGTCCGGGCAGCAGGCTCGACTCCAGATATTCGGCGATGGCGGCCCGATAGGGCTCGGCCTGGGTGCGCCAGTCCGTCCCGCTGTCCAGGTGGGGCACGGGGGCCAGGGCGTAGAAGGTGTCGCAGCCCTGGGGCGCCAGCGAGGTGTCCGTGGCGGTGGGGCGATGAAGATAGAGGCTGAAGTCCTTCGCGAGAACCTTGCGATGGAAGATGTCGGCGAGGAGCTCCCGATACCGGGGTCCCATCAGGATCGTGTGGTGCAAGACGTCCGGATAGGTGCGGCGGGTCCCGAAATACCACAGGAACAGGCCGTTGGAGTAGCGGGCCCGGTCGATCCTCCGGTCTGTCCAACGCCGGCGCCGCGTCCCCGCGAGCAGATGACGGTAGGTCCAGGCGGCGTCCGCGTTGGAGACCACCAGATCCGCCGACACCTCCTCGCCGCCCGAGAGGCGCACCCCCCGGACCTGTCGGTCCCGGACCAGGATCTCCTCGACCTCCGCCTGGTAGCGGATCTGGTTGCCTTCGCCCTCGATGAGGCTGACCAGCCCCTGGACCAAGCGGCCGGTTCCGCCCATGGCGGAGTGCACGCCCCAGCGTCGCTCCAGGAACGAGATCAATGTGTAGATGGAGGTGACGGAGAAGGGGTTGCCCCCGATCAGCAGGGGATGGAAGGACAGGATGGTGCGCAGCCGTGGGTCCCTGATGTGGGAGGAGACCATGGCGTAGACGCTGCGGTGGCTCTTGAGTCGAACCATGGCGGGAGCGATGCGCGCCATGTCCCACAGGCTGTCGAAGGGGACATGACCGAGCTGCTCGAACCCCACCCGGAAGATCGCCTCGCTTTTCGCCATGAAGCGCTCATAACCCCCCAGGTCCCCGGGGGCGAGCCGCCGGATCTCCGCGCGGATGGCCTCGGGATCGCCGCTGTAGTCGAAGTGCTCCCCGTCGTCGAAGCGGATCCGGTAGAAGGGGTCCATGAGGCGCAGCTCGACCTCGTCGGAGAAGCGCCGGCCACACAGGCTCCAAAGCTCTTCCAACAGGAAGGGGGCGGTGACGATGGTGGGGCCCGCGTCGAAGGTGAAGCCGTCCTGATGGTGAACATAGGCACGGCCGCCCGGGGCGTCCAATCGCTCGAGCACCGTGACACGAAATCCTCTGGCCCCCAGCCGCACTGCCGCGGCAAGGCCGCCGAACCCACTACCGATCACGACGGCATGGGGCCTTCCGACGCCAAGGACGGATGGTCGGGCCAGGTAGGCCGAGGTAAGCGGCGGCGTAACTGTCAAGTGAACAAGACTTCTTGGGGTGTCTAGATGAGTTGACAGTATAGCAGGTTTGGTGGAGAATCGATGCAACTTCGGGCTTTCGTCCTCGCCCGTGCGCGCCTCACTGGCGCTCGGCGACAGCCAGTGGGGGACCACGCCGGGGCCGAGGCGTCAAGCCGGTCTTGGGCCGCGTCTCGGTGCGACACGCGGGTGCATGCGCTGGATTTTGGCGCTCTACCCGAGAACGCAGCTCGACGCGGCAAGGATTACGAGCGGCGCCCCTAGCGGCCACTGACTGCCGAGTCGGCGGCTTCTAGCACCGATTCGGACAAGGCTATGTTGAGCTCGAACGCGATCATCGCTTCGTCGATCACGGGGCTCCAGTCGGCGATTTGCTCACCACAGGCGCAGATTGCTCGACGATACTCGACCTTAAAGCCTGTTTGATCCCGGATTTCCGGGAAGGTATAGAAATGCAGGGCTTCGGGGCCAAGACCGAGGGCGCGTGAAAGCTTCCGTCCCAGCACCGGGCCGCCGCTGAGATCTCCCATGTAGCGGACATAAGCATGGGCAAGCAGCCGGGCCGCACCGTTCCGTACGCTTTTCGCGATGCACTCGGCGTAGCGCTCGCTGGAGCGGAGCACCGGTAATGAAGACCAAGCTGAGCCGCGGAGCGCCTCGAGGTCTGCTTCAATGGCGGCGGCGCGATAGATCGGGGGCCGTGCAACCGTTGAGATCAGGGGCAGGCCGCGCTGGGACTTCAGTATGTGCTCCATTTCCTGGTAGACGGGCAGTAGGTTGCGCAAGTACAGCACATACGCATCTTCATAGACCCTGCCGAGCACGATCTCGCGCACAATCCCCGAGCGCTCCGCGAGCCCGTGGAGCGCGCGCGTGCCCTCGCGCAGTGCCAGTGCAAGTCCCGTGACGTGGTCAGGCAAAGCCGGACACCCCGGTGAACGCGATGGAAAGGCGGCTGATTACCCCAATCCTATCCAGGTGATGATCGTTCAGGTCCAAATGCAACCATTTCCTATCTTTGGGGAAACGCTGGTTCATTGCGTTTCCCGTTCGCGCGAGGGATCGCCCGGCAGTTTCGGTGGCGATCAGCCACTGAAGATGGAGCGCGTCGAGAGGCGCGCCTCTCGGAGCGCGAGCTGCTCGAATACCGGGATGGCATTTGATCAGCATCTTCCGAGGATATCGTAATGCACTGGACGATGTCTGTCCTGGGTTCCTCGCCGCTTCGGTCGCGAAGACCATTTGGGGCTATGCTTTTAGGTGCATGCGACGGCGAGGCGCAATTGCACCCTGCCAACAAAGCAAGATGCCCCTTGACTCTTCTGGAGAACAATCGTGACAAGCCCAATCGTACGCATGTACGAGACTGAAAAGCAGGCGCGCGACGCCGTCAGTAATCTCAAACAGGAAGGTTTCCCCGAGGACTGCATCTTCCTGGTCACGCCAGGAGTTGATGGAGGGGGGGAATCAGCGAAGCCCGCTCCGGGGGAGGCTGTCCCGGAGGAGCCCACCGGCGCTGAGGCAGCCTCGAGGGGGGGCGGGTCGCGGCAGACAACCGCGATGGCAATCATGGCGGGTCACGTGTTGCGCAGTGATGCCAAGGTGTACGCCGAGGGCATCGAGAGCGGTCGTTCTCTCGTTGCGGTGAGCGCACCTTTCGGCTACGGCCTGCTCGCGACCAGGGTCCTGGACAGTTTCGGGCCGGTCGATACCGGAATCCAGTTGCCGGAAAGGCGCTCGCTAGCCTGGGATGAAGCCGCGCCATTGTCCTCGGCCCTGCAGCTTCGAACGGTCCTGCGCAATCGGCCCGCGCCATTCTCCTCGGTTGTGGGCCTACCGACCACTGCGTCCGGACTGAGCGCGCTGGCGTCGCTCTTTGGAGGACTGGCGAGCTCCGACTTCGCCCTCTTCGGCCGCAGCGCACTGAGCGAGAATCCTGCCCCGCTGTCGTCGATGTTCGGCCTCAGGACGATCTCCAAGCGCACGGGCCCCTTGGTGTCTCGCTTCGGTTTGCCCTTGCTGTCGCAGAACCCCGCACCGATGTCCTCCAAGCTCGGTCTGAGTCTCCTCACGGAAGGGCCCCTGCGGAGTCATGCGGCACCGTTGTCGGCGGTTCTTGGTCTGCCAGTCATTTCCCGCGGCCGCAGCTTCCTGTCTCGGCTTTTCGGGGAGTTGGGAAGCTCGCGCTTCGCCTTGTTCGGCCGCAATCCGCTGAGCCGCAATCCGGCCCCGTTGTCGTCCCTGCTGGGGCTCAAGACGCGCTCGGGCGAGACGGGAGAGCTTTGGAGGTCGAGCTTCGGCTTGCCGCTATTGTCGGCAAGCCAGTCCGCATACTCGCTCGGTCTCCCCCTGCTGTCGTCGAATCCTGCGCCCCTGTCGTCCCTGCTGGGCCTTCGTGTGCTGAGCAGATATCAGTGAGTCCCGTTGTCCGTAGGCGAGCCGATCGCGGCTCGCCCACGGACCCTTGCGGCCGTTGGCGGACTCAGGCTCCTTTAGTCGGCGTGGCAGCGTCGCGGGTTCGGCCCCGACGCAAGCCAGGCCGGTCTGTCGTTCGGGGAGTGTCAGGAAAACTGGACACTGTAAGAAGTCAAGAGCCATTGACAACCCTCGGGATACTGAATAAGCTTGTCCTTAGGGCGGATGTGGTTACCGGTTTGCGCCTCGTCCTGTCCGAACGCTCCTGACCGCTGGCTAGCGCAGTGGTCAGATCAGCCCCGCATCCGAGGCCGGTTACGGCTCTCTGGGCGTGGCAAAGAGCAACCCCCGTGCGGGGTTCGCACGACGCCGAGGTATCTTCAGACCTCTGTTTGTCTCGGGAGAAAGCTTATGGCAACCGACTTGGACGATCCGGATCGCGTATGGCCGACCGGACTCACCATCAGGGAGTCGGAGGAGCTCCACAAGCACGTCATCGACGGCGCGCGGGTCTTCTTCGCCATTGCGCTGATCGCGCACATCCTGGCCGCAATCCTGACCCCTTGGCTGGACTGAGGAGGAAACCATGAACCAAGGTCGAATTTGGTGTGTCGTCAAACCAACGGTGGGCCTGCCGCTGTTCCTGGGCGCCGTCACGGTGATCGCGCTGCTCGTGCATTGGGCGGTTCTTTCCAATGCACCCTGGTTCGCCGCGTACTGGGCTGGCGGCTAGGCACGCGTCGCCTGAAAGTCCACGCGCGGCGTAGCGGTTGCTGCCGCACACCTATCAACCGGCATTCGCCGCCCGGAGGGCCGTCTAGGGGTCGGGGAGCATCAAGCCCGGCCCCTTCTCTAATTTGAGTCCGAATTCGACGTGAATCGCATCGGGCATAAGCTAATGAACGCGTGGGTATCACTCGGCCCGCGCTTCCTTCCATTCGCCGACGTCGCCACTCGTGACCTTCCGCTGAGCCGCTTGCTGCGGCTTTCGCTTTTCCAGGTTTCGGTGGGCATGTCGCTCGTGCTTCTGGTCGGTACCCTCAACCGTGTAATGATCGTCGAGCTCGGCGTGTCCGCTGCGCTGGTCGGCATCATGGTCTCTCTGCCCTTGGTGTTCGCCCCGTTCCGAGCCTTGATCGGGTTCCGCTCGGATACGCATCGCTGCGAGCTCGGCTGGCGCCGTGTGCCCTTCATATGGAATGGCACCCTGCTGCAGTTCGGCGGCTTCGCGATCATGCCCTTTGCCCTCTTGGTCCTCGGGGGCAAGCTGGAGGCCGCCCACGCTCCGCTGTGGATCGGCCAGGCCTCTGCCGGCCTTGCCTTCCTCCTGGTAGGTGCCGGCGTGCATACGGTCCAGACGGCCGGGCTAGCGCTGGCGACCGACCTCACCCCCGTTGAGTCGCATCCGAAGGTCGTCGGCCTGATGTATGTCATGCTGCTCGCGGGGATGATTGTGAGCGCCTTGGTCTTCGGCGCCGCCCTGGTCGAATTCTCGCCCGGGCGACTGGTTCAGGTAATCCAGGGCGTCGCTGTCGTGACCGTTTTGCTCAACGTCACGGCGATGTGGAAGCAGGAGACGCGACGACCGATCCGCGGCGGCGTTGCACCGCCTCGCGACCCCACTTTCGCCGAGTCCTGGGCCAGCTTCTGCGAAGGCGAGCACGTCATTCGCCGTCTCGTTGTAGTCGGCATCGGCACCATGGCGTTCGGAATGGCCGACATTCTCCTGGAGCCCTTCGGCGGCCAGGTCCTGCACTTCACCGTCAGTGAGACGACCAAGCTGACGGCCTTGCTCGCGCTCGGGGGCCTGCTTGGCTTCGGCTTCGCGTCGCGTGTCCTCAGTCGCGGTGCTGACCCCTACCGCATGACCCAAGCCGGCGCACTCGTCGGACTGCCGGCCTTCGCGCTGGTGATCGTTGCCGCGCCCCTCGGTGTGCCCGGTCTGTTCCTGATCGGCAACTTCCTGATTGGGTTCGGCGGCGCCCTTTTCGGCCACGGGACCCTCACCGCGACCATGAGCCGGGCACCGAAGCACCAGGCCGGGCTCGCCCTTGGCGCCTGGGGTGCCGTTCAGGCCACTGGCGCCGGGCTCGGCATGGCCCTGAGCGGAACCATTCGCGATGTCGTCAATGCCGCGCTTGGGGCGGCCCAGGGCCCCTCTGGCTTCGCGGGTGCGGCGAGCGGCTATGTCGCCGTATATGGGCTTGAGATCGCATTGCTGCTGGTTACGCTCGTGGCTTCGATTCCGCTGATCCGTCATGCGGCGCGGAGCCCGGTCGACGAGTCCCCGGGCGATCTGGGGCTCGTCCTGGATGCCGTGCCGACGGGGCCGCAAGCGGCCGATTCCCGCGGCGGATCAGGCCCCTAGCAGGCACACCATGGCCTTACTCCCGATCCTGGAATATCCTGATCCGCGCCTGCGCCTGTGCTCGAAACCGGTTACGGCGTTCGACGCGGACCTGGGGCGCCTGATCGATGACCTGCTCGAGACCTTGTACTCGACAACGGGCATCGGACTCTCGGCGCCGCAGGCAGGCGTTCACCGCCAGGTGTTGGTGATGGACCTGTCAGGAAGCGCGTCCTCACCCCAGGTGTATGTCAATCCCCAAGTCCTAACCAGCGCGGTGCCCGCCTTCGTGGAGGAGAGCTGTCTCTCGGTGCCCGGCATCGCCGATACCGTAGTGCGGGCGACGCAGCTGCGGGTTCGCGCCTGGGATCGCTCCGGCAAGACCTTCGAGCGCGATTTGAACGGCATGGACGCCGTTTGCCTTCAGCACGAGATGGATCACCTCGCCGGCAAGCTGTTCATCGATCACCTGTCGCTGCTTAGACGGCTCCGCGCCCGCGCCTCCGCACGGTCGAACCGTGGCAGGGCGGCGCGCCTTGGCGAGGCGGGCAGAGCCTGACGCGTACCAGGGGATCAGGACGGTCCCCACCCGTAGCGGCGCCCGCTGCCCCCTTCAGTCTCGTTCCCACTCCGCGAGCCAGCAGGAGATCATGCTCCGCCTGGATAGGGGGCTTCGATGACGCCGTGGCGCGCCGCAATCGACAGGACCAGGTTCGCCACCAGAGACGGCCGTTCCTCATGAGCCAGGTGTCCCAGGTCTGCGATCGGGATGATGTCGGCGTCCGGAAGCATACTTCGTACCCGCTGTGCCTCTGCTGGACGGACAGTCAGGTCCCCCTTAGCCACCAGAAGGACCAGAGGGATCTGGAGTCGAGCGAGCTCCCGCGCCATGGGCGCAAGGTCCCAATTGGCCATCATCTGAAGCGTGGCGGCGACATGGCCCGGGGTGGAGATGATTCGCCGATACAGATCCACCCCCCTGGCGTCCAGCCGCGAGCCAGTACTATCCACGAGGCGCTGCATCGCCCGTGGCGAGCGAGCCTGCCACGCGAAGAGTCGGGATGCTAAGGGGTTGACGGCGAGGAGCTTGGCGGCGGGCGAGAACCAACGTCCGGCCAGCCCGACCAAGGGGAGCATGGCCCCATTGACGCTGATCAGGGCGCGGGGACCGATCGTGGCGTCCAGACACATCCGCGCGAGGATCGCGGCGCCGGCGGAATGACCCAGGACGAGATCCGGCGGGCTTTGAAGCTTGTCGAGGAGTGCGGCCAGGGCCGTGGCCATGCCGGGCAGCGACAGCCCAAACCCGGCTGGGGCTCGGGTGAACCCGTGTCCCGGGAGGTCCGGCGCTACCACCGTGAACCTCGCGGCCAGCAAGGGCGCCAGGTCACGCCATGAGTGGGTGGCCGCACCGGTGCCATGGATCAGAAGCAGCACGGGCCCCAGGCCCATTCGCTGCACGTGCCAGCGCACCCCCCCCGCGGAAACGAAGTGGCTGAAGGCGCGGTTTGGCCAGTCCCGGCCTTCGAGCTCCCAGCTCGGAGCGCGTCCGCCCATGGGTCAGGTCAGCTGGGTCCGGATCACGGGGGTCAGATTCCGGCGCTTGCCTTGACCGCTGCCGAGAGGCGGCCCGCGTCCGCGTGCGGAAGCGGCAGGTAGATGCCAGCCATGGCCTGGGCCAGCTCCCGCGCCTGGGGGTTAGGGTGGGGGGAGATGTCCACCAGCAGGGCGGTGACCCCCGCGGCCTGCACCAGCCGCGCGCAGGTGAGGGCCTCCTCCCCCGCCTTGGCTCGGCCCCCGGCGCCGTCCCGGGCCACGTTGGCCCGGCCGTCCGTGAGCAGGACCAGGAGGGGCGTGCCGCCGCGGCGCCTGACCCCGTCCGCCAGGGCGAGCCCTAGCTCGATGCCCGCCGCGAGCGGCGTGCCGCCGCCCCCGGGCAGCCCCGCGAGGCTGCGCTTGGTGCGAACCAGGGACCGGGTCGGGGGGAGCAGGAGCTCGGCGCTCTGACCCCGGAAGGCCACCAGGGCCACCCGGTCCCGCCGCACGTAGCAGTCCGCCAGCAGCAGCTCCACCGCCCCCTTGGCCTCCGCGAGCCGATGCAGGGCGGAGGAGCCGGAGGCATCCACCACGAAGATGGCGGTGGTCTCCGAGCGTTGCTTGAAGCGCTGGATTCGGAAGTCGTCCTTGCGCACCTCGACCCGGGGGGGGCTGCGCGGCCCCGGGGCGGGTCGCTCGGCCCGGCGCACCCGCTGCCAGGGGGCCGCGGCCCGCAGGGTCTCGATCACGCTCAGCCGATCCCCGGGCCTGAGCTCGCCCCGGCGCACCCCGGTGGGGCGCCCGCGCATGTTGGCCTGCTGGACCTGACCGGATCGGCCGATGCTGCGGATTCGGGAGCGCCGCAGGCGCCCGAGGCGCAGCCGATCCAGCAGGTCCCGGGGGATCGCCGCCTCGGTCGCCTCGAGGACCTGGTCGGCAAGGGGCTCGTCGCGCCGCTCCTGCTCCTGCTCGGGTGTCGAGTCGGACTCGCCATCCTGCTCCGGTGGCTCCGGCGGCGGGGGCTCCCCGTCCGGTGGCTCCACCGCCGGGATGCGGGTGGCCCGGGGGGCGAGCACCAGGCGGGCGGCGAGAAGGACCTCCGGCTCCGTGACCGATGCCTTGCCCGCGAGCGCCGCGGCGACCCGGGCCGCCCGAATCGCCTGGACGGAGGTGCGCAGGGAGTCGATCCCGAGGGCGAGGGCGGTCGAGCAGAGGGCCTCGGTCTGGACGGGGTCGATCGTGACGCCCGGCAGGCGCTCCCGGGCGGCGGACACCTCATCGGGGCCGTAGGGCAGATCCCCCAGGTCCCGTACACCGATGGGGCCGAGATCCAGGGGAAAGGCGAGCCGGTCGAGCAAGGCATCGGCGATGCGCTCGTCCTCGTCGCCGCCCTCATCCAGGGCGACGACCCCCAGCCGGGCGGGGGAGCGCAGGGCCAGCCCCTCCCGCTCGAGGACCACCTCGCCGGTGTCCAGGGCCGCGCACAGGTAGGCGATGGGCGAGCCCCGGACCCGCTCGGCCATGGCGAGCTCCACCACCCCGCCGTCGGCCTCCGCGAGCAGCCCCCGCTCGGCGATGGGCCGGCCGGCCCTGAGGGTCGAGGCCAGGTCGAGCCCGCCGAGCAGGCGTCCGTCCGTCACGTGGAGTGGGATCTTGCGCCTCGGCGTCCCGGGGGGGAGCAGCTCCCGCAGGTCATCCAGCCACTGCTCGCGCACCGGGCCCGGGCGGGCCCGCAGGGCCACGCCGCCCAGGCCCGTGGGATCCACCGCGAACAGGGCGGCGGCGAGGGCCGCCGGCTCCCAGGGATCCGGTGGTGCCGGTGGCTCGTCGGCTGGCGCCGGAAGGGCCCCGTCGGCCGCGTCCATCATGCCGCGGTCACTCCGGGAAGAGCTCCTGCACCGCCCGGTCGACCCGTGCGGTGGACCCCGTCTCGTCCAGCGGGTCCCGGCGCAGCCGATGGCGGAGTGCTGGGGCGGCGAGCTTGCGCAGATGGGGGACGCCTACCTGCTGGTCCCCCTCCAGGGCGGCCAGGGCCCGGGCCGCCCGGATCAGGGTCAGCTCCCCCCGCAGCCCGTCGGTGCCCAGCGCCATGCAGAGACGCGCCGCCTGCTCGAGGGTCTCGTTCGGCACCTCGACCGCCGGCAGGGCGGCCTGGGCATTCGTGATGCGCTTGCGGACCTTGCCGTCCTTGCGTTTCCATTTCTCCAGGAAGGCGGGTGGGTCACGCTCGAAGTCGTCGCGCAGGCGCACTACCTGGACCCGGGTCGGCAGGTCCTGGGGCGTGCGCACCTCCACGGAGAGCCCGAAGCGGTCGAGGAGCTGGGGCCGAAGCTCCCCCTCCTCCGGGTTGCCGCTGCCGATGAGGACGAAGCGCGCGGGGTGGCGGACGCTGAGCCCTTCCCTCTCCACCAGATTCTCGCCCGAGGCGGCGACGTCCAGGAGGGCGTCCACGAGGTGGTCCTCCAACAGGTTCACCTCGTCAATATAGAGGAAGCCCCGGTGGGCCCGGGCCAGCAGTCCGGGCTCGAAGGCCTTCTCACCCCGGGTCAGGGCCAGCTCCAGGTCCAGGGCCCCGATCACCCGGTCCTCGGTGGCCCCCAGGGGCAGGTCCACCACGGGCACGGGCACCTGGCGGGAGCGCAGACCCCCGTTGGCCCTGCGGGCGCGGCACTCGCCGCAAAGTGCCTCCGGCTCCGCCTCCGGGTCACAGCCGTAGCGGCAGTCCACGACGGCGCGCATCTTTGGTAGCAGGGCGGCGAGGGCCCGCACCGCGGTCGACTTTCCCGTGCCCCGATCGCCGAATACCAGGACCCCGCCGATTCGGGGGTCAACGGCCCCGATCAGCAGGGCGAGCTTCATCTCGTCCTGGCCGACGATGGCGGAGAAGGGGAAGGCGACGGGCATGCTGCGGGTCCTCCGGGCGGGTTGCGCCTCGATCATCCGGGGTGGGGCGGGGGTTCGGGCTGTCCCGGGGTTCCAACGGTCCTTGCGCCCTTGGGACCCCCCGTCCCATCTGAAGTACACTTTGTACTGTAAATCTATATTGACGCGAGGGGCAATGACGAACGCGCCCAGCGGACCGGGCCAACCGTCCAAGGATGTGGAAGGACGGCAAGGGAGTCCAGACCCGCTGGGCGCGGGGCGCTGGGACTGGTCGGATCAGGGCGGGGAGGGCAGGCGGTCGAGCCAGGGACTCACCGCGTCCAGGAACGCGGCGGTGCACTCCTCATGTGGCACGTGGCCGCAGCCTGGCAGGACCACGAGCTCGGCCCTCGGCAGGGCGGCGGCCACCCGCCGGGTGTCCCCCGGGGCGACCAGCCGGTCCTGATCCCCGGTGATCAGGAGCACCGGCTGGGTCACCCGCGAGAGTCGCTCGCCCACGTCCACGGGCGAGGTGAGCGAGTGATCGAGTAGCTCACCCCAGGCCAGGTCCCAGCCCGCCGTTCGGGTGTGGATCCGGGCCAGGTCCATGCGCTCCGCGCTGATGGCCTGGGGATCCGCGAAGGAGAGGCGCAGCAGGGTATTGGCCCCCAGCTTGCGGCCGATCAGGAGGCTCAGACGGCGCATCTGGGGCAGGTCCGCCAGCCAGGCGGGGAGGGTGGGTCGCTGGGCGTAGACCCAGGGGGCGACCAGGATCAGGGCCGCGATCCGCTCGGGCCGGGTCAGGGCCGCCTCCAGGGCCAGGGTCCCCCCGGATGAGCTGCCCACCAGGACGGCGCGCCCCACCCCGAGCTCGTCCATCAGTGCGAAGAGCTGCTTGATGGCCGCGGCCTTGTCGTAGGGGTTGGCGCCGCTCCAGTCACCGGCGGCGGGCTTGGCGCTGAGTCCGTAGGGGGGCTGGTCGTAGGCGATGGTCCGACCGCGGGCGGCGAAGGCATCGAGCACAGGGTCCCAGGTGAAGGCGTTCAGGGTGAAGCCGTGGAGGAGCAGGAAGCTCGCCCCCCCCGCGCGCGTCCCCGGGCCGCCGTTCGGGCCCCGTTCGAGGTAGTGGATCGGGAGTCCCGGGGTGCCGGCGAAGGGGATGGTCAGAAAGCGGCTCTCCGCGGTCGCCGCGTCCTCGGCCCTGCCCTCGGGCTGGATGGTCTGGGGCGAGATCAGAAAGGGCCCCAGGGCCGCGATCACGATCAGCAGGATCAACAGGGCCGCGAGGGCCAGCAGGACACGCCGTAACATCCGATTGGCCTTCCGTAAGGCATACACGGACTGCCGGACGCCCGTCGTCTGGCAGAGGACCGCAACCATACCGCAAGAGGACCGGGAAATGGACCAAGGCCCCTCGAAAGGGCTCCATGAGGTCAGCCTGATGAGCCACGACCGGCGCCTGCGCGGTCGGCCGCGGCTGTGCAGCGACTGCGGCCTGTGCGACAGCCACCTGCGACCGCACATGCCGGAGACCTGCCTCTTCGTGCGCAATCGGGCGGAGGAGATCGAGCAGCGCCTGCACGGGCGCCGCCGCCGGGCGGGGGACGAGATGCGCTTCGGCATCTATCGGGAGCAGGCGGTGATGCGTATGCGCCGCCCCGTGGCCGGGGCCCAATGGACGGGCATGGTCACCACCCTGGCGGCGCGGCTCCTGGAGCGCGGGGAGGTGGAGGCGGTGATCCTGGCGGGGACCAATCCCGGGACCCGCTTCGAGCCCAGGCCGGTCCTGGCCCGCACACCCGAGGAGGTGCGGGCCTGCGCCGGGAACAAGCCCAGCCTGTCGCCCAATCTGGCCCTGCTGGACCGGGTGCGGGAGGCGGGCATCCGCCGCCTGGCGGTGGTGGGCACGGGCTGCCAGGTGCAGATCCTGCGCCAGGCGGAGCAGGAGCTGGGGCTCGATCGGCTGGACCTGATCGGGCTGCCCTGCAGCGACAACGTGACCTATGCCGACCAGCAGCTCTTCCTGTCCACCATCTCCCGCTCTCCGGGGACGGTGGCTCACTACGAGTTCATGCAGGACTTCAGCCTCTGGCTCACCCACGAGGACGGGCACCGGGAGCGGGTCGACTACATCGACTTCCCCATGGACAGGCTCCAGGGCATCTTCCCCTCCGCCTGTCTCTCCTGTTTCGACTATCCGAACACCCTGTCCGATATCACCATCGGCTATCTGGGGGCCCCCCTGGGCTGGCAATGGGTCCTGGCCCGCACCGACCGGGGCCTGGCGCTCCTGGACCTGCTGCGCCCGGACCTGGAGTCCCGTCCGGTCTCCGAGTCGGGAGACCGGACCCGCGGCATGCCCCGCTTCATCCAGTCCCTCGCCCGGCGTCCCGGCCGACCGCCCTGGCCGGTGCGCCGTCTCGTGGCCTTTCTCCAGCGGCGACGGGGGCCCCGGGGCCTGGAGTTCGCCCGGGCCATCATCGAGATGAAGCTGCTGCGCAACCTCACCCACGTGCGGGAGAAGTTCCCGGGAAACGAGGCGCGCATCGTCCCCTATCACGTCTACGAGACCCTGAGGCCCTACGCCGGGCTGTATGCCCAGGTCTTCGGGCGGGAGCCGGGACCGCCGGGTCCCTGAGCGTGCCAGGGCAACGCCCGCTGCCCGGGGCTCGATCAGTCGTCTGGGCCTGGCGGGCCGGTCCTTGTCTCGCCGGGGCGCCACCCCCGTTGCTCGATCCCGAGGAGCCCGGTGACCTCTGCGAGCGCGCGCGCGATGATCTCCCGGCGTCGGTCCTCTGATCCGCTGTCGGGCGCCCCGCAGACAGCCTCGCATAGCCAGTCAGTCGGCGATTCGAAGTCGCAGTGGCTCGCCCCCGGGATCGGCGTCACCCGCGCATCGGGACTCGCCCCATACACCGCAAGTCCGTTGGACCAGGCGTTGCAGGGGGCGGAGTCTCCCCGCAGGCCGACCAGCGGCAACTCCAGGGTGCGGGCCAGGCCCGCGCCGAGCCCGCGGTCGTCCACCAGGTCCAGGGCCAGGACCCCGACCGCGTCGGTGTCGGCCCAGGCGGCGGCCAGGGCGGACAGGCCTCCCGCGGAGAAGCCCCCGTAGACGACGCGACGCGCCCCGAAGCGCTCGGCGACCCGGCGCATGTCACGGCCGTTCTGGACGGGGCGCCCTTCCCAGGGCCGGCTGTTGCAGAAGTCCAGGGTCGCGGTTGGGACGCCGACGGCGGCGAGGGCCTCCGCCAGCCCCTGCATGTGGCGTTGGTCGCGCAGGAAGCCGGGGCCGAGCACCACCAGGGCATCGGTGCCGGGCCGCGAGGGGCGAAAGAGCCGGGTCGCGATGCGGCAGCCCGTGTCCGAGTCGAGGGATGCGTCGGTCGCGACCCAGGGCCGGGCTTCTCTGCCGTCGCGGGCCACCCGGTCCCGCTCCATCTGCGACGAACAGGCGGAGATCGTCGTCAGCGCCACCGCCAGGAGGACGGGCGCCGTGAGGGGCGCGTTGCCGCCAATCGCGTGGCTCCAGGATGTCCTGGATGACTCGAACGGGTCCAATGGAGTCGGTGGGTCCATCGCGGTGGGTGTGACCTCGGGCTTGACCTGGGGCCAATTCCCGGTGGAAGTCGAAGGATTGGATTGCGGGTTGCGCCCTGGGACCTTGCTATACTGTCAACTACTCAAGACGCCACGATTGTAAATGTTGCATGACGCGCCCTGTCCGCTCACTCGTTGAGACCTCCCCGAAGGACACGGGACTGGTCTTCGCCGCCTTGACCCTGGCCTTGGCAGGGGTGGGCGATGTCCTGGCGGGATCGGGACAGGCATCCGCGACCTTGCCCGCGGGGGAGCCGGCGCGAGCCAGTCAGAGGCGGCTGCCGGAGGCCCTGGATGCGCCTCGCCGGGAGGTTCGCCTCCCCGGGGCGGGGCTCGTCTCCTATTACCGAGCGGGACCGGAATCGGGGACGCCGCTCCTTCTGGTGCACAGCATCAATGCCGCCCCGAGCGCCTTCGAGATGCGCCCCCTGTTCGAGCACTACCGCACGAGCCGGCCCGTCCTGGCCCCCGATCTTCCGGGGTTCGGGTTCTCGGACCGGTCGGACCGGCGCTACACGCCCGCGCTCTTCCAGGAGGCCCTCAGCGGCCTGTTGCGGGAGGTGATCCAGGCACCCGCGGACGTGGTGGCCTTCTCCCTGAGCTCGGAGTTCGCCGCTGCCGTCGCCCAGTCCGCGCCCGAGCTGATCCGGTCCCTGGTGCTGATCTCGCCCACCGGATTCAGCACGCGCACCCTCCCAGGGGGCAAGACGGGCGAGCGGGTCCATGGGGTCCTGAGCCTGCCGGGGCTCAGCCAGGGACTCTTCGCCGCCCTGACATCGCGCCCGAGCATCCGCTACTTCCTGGGGCAATCCTTCGTGGAGCCGGTCCCGCCGGAACTGGTCGACTACGCGTACGCCACGACCCATCAACCCGGTGCCCGCTACGCGCCACTCTACTTCCTGTCCGGCCAGCTCTTCACCCAGGAGGCGACGGAGCGACTGTACGCGGGGGTGACCCAGCCGGTGCTGGTCCTCCACGACCGGGATCCGAACATCAACTTCGACCTGTTGCCCGGGTTCCTGCGCGGCAGGCCCCTGTGGCGGGTGGAGCGCATCGCGCCCACCCTCGGGCTTCCCCACTGGGAGAAGCCCGTCGAGACCACCGCCGCCATGGATCGTTTCTGGGCGGGCGAAGGCTGAGCAGTCTCCCATACCGGGGCCCGCCCAGGGCGACCCCGTTCCCGAGCGTCGGCCCTGGCCGATGGCCCTCATGACAAACATCGCCGAACAGGCGGGAGGAACGGATGGAAGAGGCACTCGTATTTCCGACGGACACGGATTCCACGGCGCGGGCGCGGCAGGAGAGCCTGCTCAGCCCGCGCTTCTACACCACCGACTACGCGGCCATGGAGCGGCTCGATATCTCCCCGGTACGCGAGGAATGGGACCAGATGATGGCGGAGTTCGAGCGCGACGAGAACCGTGCCCACTTCCGCCGCTCTGAGGACTTCACCCCCCAGGCGACGCGTCTGCCCGAGGCCCTGCGCGAGGAGTTCCTGGACTTCCTGATCAGCTCCATCACCGCGGAGTTCTCAGGCTGCGTCCTATACACCGAGATAAAGAAGCACGTCAGCAACTCCGACATCAAGGCCCTCATGGGCTACATGGCCAGGGACGAGTCACGCCACGCCGGGTTCATCAACAAGTCCCTGTCCGACATGGGCGTGGCCGTCGACCTGGGCTTCCTGAAGAAGGCCAAGAAGTACACCTACTTCAGGCCGAAGTTCATCTTCTACGCGACCTATCTCTCGGAGAAGATCGGGTACGCCCGCTACATCACCATCTTCCGCCACCTGGAGCGCCACCCCGAGCACCGGTTCCATCCCATCTTCGAGTGGTTCGAGGAGTGGTGCAACGACGAATACCGGCACGGGGAGGCCTTCGCCCTCATCCTGCGGTCCAACCCGCACCTGCTCGAGGGCCACAATAAGCTCTGGATCCGCTTCTTCCTGCTCGCCGTGTACACGACGATGTACGTCCGCGACCATACCCGACCCGCGATGTATCAGGCCCTGGGGCTGGATCCCACGGAGTTCGACCACCGGGTGTTCGCCATCACCACCGCCATCAGCCGCCAGGTCTTCCCCCTCACCCTGGATACCGATAATCCCCGCTTCCGGGCCGGGCTGGAGGCCCTGCGGCGAATCGCCGAGGCGAGCGCGCGGGCCAGGCGTCAGGGAGGGGTGTGGGGCGGTGTCCGCCGGGCGGGACTGGCCCTGCGCGGGGCCCTGACATTCGGCCGGCTCTATCTGCTCCCCGCCCGAGCCAATGTGATGCCCGCGAAGGTGCGAGCGGCGCCCGCCTGGTAGGGGCCGGCCCGGCCTCGGGATCGTACGGGATGACCCGATGGTCGGTTTCCGGGACGGAAGCGATCACTGCGATCTCGAGGCCCTTTCAGGGAGGGACTCAGGAGCGCCGCCGGAGCAGGGGCAGTAGCTCCTGGAGCGGGCGGGTGTTGAGCACGTCCGCCTTCTCCAGCCAGCCGCGACGGGCCTGGCCGATGCCGTAGACCAGGTTGGCGAAGTCCAGGGGGCCGTGGGCATCGGAGGCGATGCTCACCAGGACGCCCTCCTCGCGGGCCGTCTGGCAGTGGATGTCGGTCAGGTCGAGGCGCTCCGGATGGGCGTTGAGCTCTAGGAAGCACCCGCGGTCCCGGGCCCGGCGGATGATGCGGGCCATGTCTACGTCGTAGGGCTCCCGCTCGTCGATGAGCCGGCCGGTGGGGTGGGCCAGGATGTTGAGCCGGGGGTTGTCCATCGCCTTCAGGATGCGCCGGGTCTGCGCGGCACGGCTGAGGTGCAGCTTGCTGTGGACGGCCCCGACGACCAGGTCCAGCCGGTCCAGGACGGCATCGGGGAGGTCGAGCCCACCGTCCTCCAGGATGTCGACCTCGATCCCCTTGAGCACCCGGAACCCTCGCAGCCGCCGGTTGAGCCGGTCGATGCTCTCCATCTGCTCGAGCAGGCGCCGGCTGTCGAGCCCGTGGGCCATGGCTAGGCGCTTGGAGTGCTCGGTGATGGCCAGGTACCGAAGCCCTTCGGCCCGTGCGGCCTCGACCATCTCGGGCAGGCTCCCGTGCCCGTCGCTCGCGGTGGTGTGGCAATGCAGATCGCCCCGCAGGTCGGGGCGCTCCACCAGCACCGGGAGCAGTCCCTGGCGCGCGGCCTCGATCTCGCCCCGATTCTCCCGCAGCTCCGGCGGGATGTAGGGCAGGCTCAGGGCGGCGAACAGCGATTCCTCGCTCTCGCCCGCCACGCGTTTGGTCCCGCGAAACACCCCATACTCGTTGATCTTGAGGCCCCGCTCGCGGGCCAGCGCACGGATGGCGATGTTGTGGGCCTTGCTCCCGGTGAAGTAGTGCAGCGCCGCGCCGAAGCTGCGGGCTTCCACGACCCGCAGATCCACCTGAAGTCCGCATGCGAGGATCACCGTGGCGCGGGTGTCCCCCCGGGCGCGGACCTCGGCGACCTCGTCGTAGCCCGTGAAGCGCTCCATGGCGGGGGGCGGGTCGGTCGAGGTCACCAGGATGTCCAGGTCCCCGACCGTCTCCCGGCAACGCCGATAGCTCCCGGCAAGCACCACACGGTCCACCCCTCGGGCCTGCCCCAGCCAGGCCAGCAGCGGCTCGGCGTAGCGGGCGGCGGTTGCCAGCTTGAAGCGCCGCTCGGTGGCGAGATGGGCCTCCAGGGCGGCGACGATGGCGGACTCGGTCTTGGGTCCGAAGCCCGGCAGCTCCTTCAGGCGGCCGTCCTTGGCGGCCCGGTAGAGCTGCTCGGGGCTGTGGATGTCCAGGTCATAGTGCAGCGCGTGGACCCGTTTGGGGCCGAGTCCCGGCAGGCGCAGCAGCTCGGCGAGCCGAGGCGGGAGCTGGCCCTGAAGCCTCTTCAGGGCCTGACAGGTGCCGGTCCTGAGGATCTCCTCGATCTTGCCCGCCAGGGCCTCCCCGATCCCCGGCAGCTCGGTGAGATCGGCATCTCCCGCCTCGAGCCGGGCCAGCTCCTGGGGCAGGGTCCGGACCTCCCGAGCGGCGTTGCGGTAGGCGCGGGTGCGAAAGACGTTGGCCCCCTGGATCTCCAGGAGATCGGCAATCTGGTCGAAGACCTGGGCGATGTCCTCGTTGTGGATGGGCATGGCGATCGGCGGGAGGATCCGGACCGTTCCTCTCACTCAAGGGTAGACGTTGCGGGGATCGCTGCCCCGTCGGCGTGGGTTCCCGCAGGGGTCGCGGTTCCCGGGGTGGACGCGGCTCCGAAACGGCCCCCGACGGATCCCCGGCCCCGGAAGTCCCCGGGAGGGCTAAAGTTAAATTGAGGGTCTCCCCATCGATGGGCGGAGGGCCGCCCGTGGCAGAGTTACAAATGGGGGGCCAGGCAACGAAGAGGTTAGGAGGCTTTCCATGAAGACCTGGGTGGTGGTGGCGAGCGCGGCACGCGCGCGCATATTCGAGGTCGACGGCAGGCGCGAGCCCTTGCACGAGGTCATGGACCTGGTGAACCCGGAGGATCGGCTCCAGACCCAGGCCCTAAAGAGCGACAAGCCCGGTCGCGCCTTCGACCATATGGGCGGCCACCGACACGCGGTGGGTACGGCCATCGATCCGAAGGAGCAGGTCGCGATCCGCTTCGCCAAGCAGGTGTTGGATCGGCTCGATGCCGACCGGCATCGGGGCCGTTTCGACAGCCTGTGTGTTGTGGCCTCGCCCCACTTCCTGGGCCTCCTGCGGGACCGGATGGGAAACAGCCTGACGCGGGCGGTGAGGGGCGAAGTGATCAACGACCTCACGCAGCAGGATCTCGGCTCGGTGCGGGAGCACGTCGCCCATCTGCTCTGAGCGCACTAGAGGCAGGGGCGGGGAGGGGCGTGGTCACGCCTCCCCAGCGCGGCCCAGGATGCCCTCCGCCGCCATCAGGCCGTTGACCGCGGCCCCGACGATGCCCCTGGACTTACCCGCCCCGTCCCCGGCGACGAAGAGTCCCGGGATCTTGGTCTCCAGGTCCAGGCTCGTGGGGTAGCGGACATCGTAGAACTTGATCTCGGGCACGTAGATCACGGTGGAGGGGTGGGCGACGCCCGGGATGACGCGGGCGAGCAGCTCCAGGCTCTCCTGGAGGTTGCGCACGATCCGCCCCGGATAGGCGAAGGAGATGTCGCCGGGGGTCACGCCCGGGCCCGGAGGCAGGGTCGGGGTGAGCTTGTCGAATCCATGGCCGGCCGAGTAGAAGGTCTCCCGTTTCGAGCGCCGGCCCGCCATCAAGTCGCCCCATCGTTGGCAGATCAGGCTGTTGCCCCCACCCCAGAAGTTGGCGAAGCGGGCCACATGCTGGCCCATCTCGGTGGTGTCCTGAAGGGGCTCCGTCATGGTGACGGTGTTGAGCAGGGCGAAGTTGGTGTTGGGCGTCTTGCTGGACTTGAGTGCGTCGCCGTTCACCAGCCGAAAGCCCCGATGGGCCTCCACCCGCACCCGACCGCCGGGGTTGGTGCAGAAGGTGCGGGTGCGGTCCTGGTGGGTCGGGGTGGTGAAGACGAGCTTGGGGTCATAGAGGACCGCGGTGATCTCCTCGTAGACCGCGGAGGCCAGCTCCACCCGGCAGCCGATGTCGATGGCCCCGTGCCCGGTCTCCACCCCCAGGGCCCTGGCCTTCTCCCGGAACCAATAGGCCCCCTCCCGCCCGGGGGCGCCGAGCAGGAAGTCGGCGTGAAACCGGCCCCGGGAGGTCTCCGCCAGAAAGCCCCCGCCAGGCGCCGGCGCCAGATCCAGCACCTCGGTGTCGAGCAGCAAGGTGCCGCCGCGGCGCCGGATCGTCTCGGCGATTGCCGCCGTGACCCGATGGGCGAAGTCGGTCCCCATGTGGCGTTGGCGCACGGGGATCAGGCTGATGTCCCAGCCGCCCTTGGGGGTCCGCCGGCGCACCCAGGACACCCGGTCGAGCCACCACTGGATGCGGGGCTCGTCGACGCCGTGCAGGGTCGGATCCGCCCCATGATCGAGGAAGACCCGGTCCACGGCCTCGATGCGTCCCTGGGCGGCCTCTTCCGTCAGACGCAGCTCCGTGAGATCCAGTCCGACCTGGGGCGAGAGATTGAGCTTGCCGTCCGTGGCCCCGCCCGCCCCGCCGGGACGATCCTTGCGATCGATTATCAGGACGTTCAGGCGCGGGGCCAGGGTCAGGGCGGCGAAGAGCCCCGCCGGTCCGGCCCCGATGATGACGACATCGACGTGCTGCTCGCTGCGGGTCATGGACCTGCCCTCGGCTCTGAGCCAGGCGACCATGATACGTGAGGGGGCATCGGGCGGTCCCCGATGGCCCGCTTCCGGACCGTGCGCTTCAAGTCGGTGCAGACGCCGGCGGGCCAGGGGCCCCCGCACAACAGTCCCGAAGGCTGCTCAGCGGGGCGGGGGATTCGGGCTGCTCGCCCGCGTGGGGCCTTGTCCTCGGTGGGAGGTCGGGCAATTCCAGGTGGGCAAAAAAAAAGGCCCCGCGCCGACGGGGCCTCACTCGGATTCACGCCGGCCGGGGCCGGCGCGGCCGGGACCGGGATCAGCCGATCTCGGCGGTCTCGGTCTGGCTCTCGCCCTTGTTGTCGGTCCAACCGATTTCCACCGGGTCGCCGGCGGCGCCGCCCTTAAACTTGAAGGACAGGTAGGGGTTCTTGGAGACGCCGCCGCTCCAGGCGCAGGTCATCACCGGCTGGTCCTTCCACTTGCACAGCACCTCGGTGATGAAGTGGGCGGGGACCAGCTCGCCGGTCTTGGAATCCTTGCGCAGGCCGGTTTCCATGGGGTGGTTGATCAGGCACTTGACGACGGTTTCGTCGCCTTCGATCTTGGCGCGGACCTTGATATCGGACATGTTCGATTACCTCGGATGGGTAGGTAGACGGTTCTGGTTGGTGCGATCAGCCGCCGCAGCCGCCGATGGTGACCTTCACGTTCTTGGCGTTGCTGAGGAGCTTGTCGCCGGTCTGGACCACCGCGACCACGTCCGCGGTCTTACCCATCTTGATACGGGTGGAGACGAAGGGGAGCGCTGCCTCGCCCAAATCGAAGGAGGCCACCAGGGGGGTGGCATTTCCGCTGGCGATGATGGCGATGGACTTCACGCCTTCCAGGCTGGTCTCGACCGTCACCGGGACGACGGCACCGTTCTCCGCGATATCCGGGGCCTTTATCTGGATGGCATCGCTGCTCTCCGTGGCGTCACCGCCCAGGAGGCTGCTCAGGGCCGAGGGCACGTCCTTGGCGGTGAAGGCGGCCTCGTTCCAAGCGGCCAGCACCAGGCGCGGGGTGAGGAGCCCGGCACCGATGGCGACGCCGACGGAGCCAGCCGCCAGGGAGCCCTTGAGCAGGATTCTGCGTTTTGAGTCGATCATTAAATTCTCCTTTGGAGCATCAGTGGATGGTTGGGGTGGGTCTCGACGAGCCCTTCGTCGGTCTCGGCGCCTCGCGCCGAGCACAGGCATTCGTTGACTGGGTCGCGCGGGGCTCGGACAACCGGTGGTCGCTGGTTCGGCCGCCTAGGGGCACACGGATGGATTCGCATGTCAAGTCTGCCAACCTCCGGCGCCCCCAATAGGTGGGCACCGGTGCCCTCCGTTAGGTGCTTTTCGATCTCGTTCTATCCCGCCCGCTCCCCGGGGCGGCGCGGACCGCCTGTTGGCGCCGGGCCCGTGACGTCCAAAACGTCCGGGCTTCCGGCTGGGCCGCAAGCTTACAGCAACTCAAGTTGGACTTGAAACCGTAAACACCCTGCATTGGCAGGGGTGGTGGAGTCCGAGGACGCCCTTGCCGATGTCCGGTTTGCCCACTCGATCGTAAGCACTCGTGCTCCGGTGCGGCCGGTGGCTCAGCGGCCCAGAGGTTGGCGGGTCAACCCGGTCCTCACGCCGGCGGCGGATGGATTGGTGCCCTCGATTCGGAAGCCGGAGGACGCCCTGAGTGGATCGCGCCGCTTTTTCTCCTCCCGGTGCTCGTCTTTCATGGCCTCCAGGCGTGCCTGGATCTGGGCCGCGTCGTGGTACTTGATGTCCTTCTGGCGCAGGGCGAACTCGAGCTGTCTGATCGCGGGCTCGAGGTCCCCCTCGGCGTAGAGCTTCTCGGCCTGGGAGCGATAGGTCGCGGCCCTGTCCCCGGACTTGATCGCCGCCTGGTTCAGGAGCTCGTAGATCATGACGTTGCCCGGACGCAGGCGTGCCACCGACTCCAGCTCCTGGAGGGCGCGAGCCGGCTGTCCCCCCGCCAACAGGGCCTCGGCATAGGCGATGCGCAGGGCCCAATTGGTGGGTGCGAACTCGCTGGCCTGCTTGAGTCGATCGATCGCCCGGCCGGCGTTGCCATCCCTGATATCGATCCTGGCGTCCAGGACGATGAGCTCCGGGAGGCTCGGCTCCTTCGCCAGGAGCCGGGTCGTCTCGGACCTGGCCTCGGCGATCTGGCCCGAGCGGAGCAGGGCCAGGGCATAGCCGTAGCGCTCGGCGGTCTCGTTGCGGTACCGGCCCTCCTTGAGCGAGGCCTTGAAGGCGGCCAGGGACTGCTCGGGGCGCTTGTACGAGGCCTCCCGCAGGTGTGCCCGGGTGAGGTGGAAGCGCAGGCTGTCGGGCTTCTGGCGCGCCCCATGGTCGTCCGCGCGCCCGAGGGCGTCCGCGATGCGGCTGCTGTTGACGGGGTGGGTGCGCAGGAACTCCGGCGCGTTGTTCTCGTAGGTCCGGCTCGCCTTGGAGAGCCGTTCGAAGAAGCCCGCCATCGCGTATGGGTCCCGCCCGGCGTTGGCCAGGGTGGCGATGCCGATGCGGTCCGCCTCCTTCTCGTTGTCGCGGGTGAAGTTGATCTGGTGCTGGATGGTGGCGGCCTGGATTCCCGCGATGGCCGCCGCGCCCGCGTCCGAGGAGACCTGGGCCCCGAGAATGGCGGCGGCGACCAGCAAGGCGGTTGCGGGCAGACTCATGCGCCCCTGCTCCTCCAGTCCCCGCATGAGGTGTCGCTGGGTGACATGGGCAATCTCGTGGGCCATGACGGCCGCCAGCTCGTCCTCGCTCTGGGCCGCCAGGATCAGCCCCGAGAAGACCCCGATGTAGCCGCCCGGACCGGCGAAGGCGTTCACCACCGGGAGGTCGATGAGGAAGAAGCTGAACTGGCCCCCGGCACTGCTGTCGGCGGCCACCAGCTCCTTGCCCAGGGACTCCAGGTAATCCGTGAAAAAGGGGTCGTCCGACACGGGCAAGGCCTCCCGCGCCTTGCGCATGAAGGCCTTGCCCAGGCGCCGCTCGGCGCCGCTGGTCATCACCGCGTCGGCGGTGCTTCCGATCTCCGGCAGGTTCAAGGGATCCGCGATGCTCGGCGAGGCGAGTCCGGAGAGCGCAATTATCGCGGCGTAGAAGAGGGCGGTGGGACTTGGGCGCAGGGGGCGGGGGACTGGATTGATCTTCATCCGATTTTCAGAACGCGGCTCCGCGCTTTGGTTCCCCGGTCGTCCGGCGGCGCGCGGGCTCAAGACGGTTCGGGATATTTTAACAAGCCCTTCGATGGGCGCCGCTTGCAGCGCGCCCCTTGGCCCGCACGGGAAGCGCAAAAAGATCAGCCCGTCGTCAATTGAGCTGGATCCGCTGCCCCCAGGGGACCTTGGAGCGGCCCTTGACCAGCCAAATGACCGGATAGGGGGGCTCCTGCTTGGGAAACTCGCCCTCCGCGTCGGTGAAATAGACGAGCAGGTCCGGCTGGATTCCCTCCCGGCCAACCCACTGGAAGACGGGGACGAAGCTGGTGCCGCCCCCGCCCTTGAGGTCCCGGGGCCGGCTGAACTGCTCCCACGGCTCGAAACGGAAGGGCGCACCCTCGCAGAGGGCGGCGTCGCAGGGAAGAAGGGTGACCCGCGCCCGCACCTGGCCCTTGAGCGCGTCGACCTCGTCGATGAACTCCTCCATCTCCGAATCCTTGATGGAGCCGGAGGTGTCGATGGCGACGACCAGGTCCATCTGGCGGCTGCGCAGACTCGGGAGGACGAAGTCCCCCTCCCGCCGGGAGGGACGCGAGTAGCTGTAGTTGTCCCTGGCGAGGGCGGTCATGTAGCGGGCGAGCAGCATGCGCCAGGGGAGCTGGGGCTGGAGCAGGTGGTCGATCAGGCGCTTGAGCTCGCCGCCGAGCTTGCCCGCCTGCATGGCCTGCTGGGCGGCCCCGGCCATGCGCTGCTGCCACTGGACCGATAGGGTCTCCTGCTCGTCCGGCGTCAGGGGCTCCGGCTCGCCGGCCCCGCCGCCCTCCTCGGGCTGGGCCTGGGCCTCAACGTCGTCCTTGCCCTGCTCGCCCTCACCCTGGTCGGGCTCCGTCTGGCGCTCCTTCTGCTGCCGGTCCAGGTCATTCTCGTCGAGGCGGCTCTTGGAGCCGCGGCTCTGGTTGTCCCGGTCGTAGGCGTGCTTGTCGAGCGTCTCCGACTCGTCATCGTCGTCGATGAGCGGGTAGATCTCCTCGGCGGTCATGCCCTTGTACATCGGCATGACGAGGGCGTTCGGAGGCGGCTTGAGCCCGTCGTCGATCAGGAGCGGATTGATCGCGTAGTCGCAGGCCAGGTCCCATTTGTGGATGACTCGGTGCTGGCGGCGGGCGAAGTGGGAGAGGGCGCAATGCAGGGCCTCGTGGGCCAGCATGAACTGGGTCTGCTCCAGGGTGAGGGAGGCGATGTACTCCGGGTTAAAGTAAAAGGCCCGGGCGTCGGTGGCGGTCGTCGGGCACCAGTCCGGCTTGGCGGCGTGCATGGGCAGCCGCAGCACCAGGGCCCCCAGGAAGGGCTTGTCCAGGATGAGCCGGGTGCGCGCGGCGGCGAGCTTGGTCTCGATGGTGCTCAGGTCGTGGGGCATGGTCCGTGGAGCGGAGGCTTGGGTCAGGCTTCAGATTTGGAGAGTCCGCAAATGAACGCGAATCGACGCCGTGTTCGGCAGCCGCGGGGGTTCCGCCTCGGGCCGCCTGCCGGGCGAAATTCCTCCCGAGTATGTGCGTTCATCTGCGCTCATTCGCGGACCGATCTCTCCCCGGCTCACTCGAAGAGCATCACGTCGGCCACGGCCTGGGCCCAGTCGGTGAATGCGGGGACCTCGAAGAGCCGGCTGCCGATGGCGCGGTGGAGGTCGGAGACCAGCATGACCCCCATCTCGCGCTGGGGAAAGCGGCCCGCGTAGCGCAGGATGTTGCCGATGACCTCGGCCGCGTTGTCGCTGTCCTTGGATCGGATGGCCTTGCCGACCAGGGCGGCGGCGACGGCGTACTGGAGATCGATCTCCCGCGGCACCGGCACCGGGTCGCCGTTGACGATGGCGTCCAGGTCCGGCATCTGGTCCAGGCTATTGACGAAGGCCGTGAGCTCGATACCGGCGGCCGGACCCACGCAGGCCTGCAGCGTTCCCTGGAGCAGCTCCGGATGGTCCTCGAACTTCTTCAGCCCCCGGTGGGCGAACTCCCAGGAGCGGGGGGAGGGGAAGGCCACCGGGTTATGGGCCGGGTCGAAGTCGAACAGGAGCTCCGGGCGGAAGCGCAGGAAGGCGATGAGGCGCTCGTCGATGCCGCTCTGGTAGGCCCAGGCCACCCAGTCGTCCAGGTGGGTGTCCACCTCGAAGTGGGAGAAGCGGTTGGCGAGCGGGGCCGGCATGCTGTAGGTGACACCCCGGTCCCCCTGGCGGTTGCCGGCGGCGAAGATGGCCCAGTGCTCGGGCACCTCGTACTCGCCGAGCCGCCGGTCCAGGATGAGCTGGTAGGCGGCAGCGGAGACAGCGGGCGGGGCCGAGGTGATCTCGTCCAGGAACAGGATGCCGGTGGGACCGTGGCGCTCGGCGTCCGGCAGGATGGCCGGGACGGCCCACTCCACCCGGTCCTCGACCCGGAAGGGGATGCCTCGCAGGTCGCTCGGCTCCATCTGGGAGAGCCGGATGTCGATCATGGGGACTTGGTGGCGGGCGGCGATGTGGGCCACCATCTGGGACTTACCCACACCGGGCGGGCCCCACAGCATGACGGGGGTGTGGTGACCTTCGGCGGTGCTGACGAACTCGCGCTCCAGGACGCGAAGCAACAGGGCTGGACGCATGACGTGGGACTGCTATCTCTGGTTGGGTGGCGGTCGGCCTTAGTGCGGGCCATTGTGACACTTGGAACATGGGTTTGGGCCTGGCGCTTCGCAACCCGGTGCGCGCGGCAGTGGACGATGCGGCCCCCGGAGAGACCGGGGTTGGCCACAGCGTCTTGTCACTCATAAGAAATACGCTGTATTCTTATGCCCCTTCTCGTCCCCCCCAAGGCGCCCGAGTCGCTGCCATCGGGGCAACCCCCGGACCAGAGAGAGAGGACCAGTCGAGATGTCAGTGGCGTGTCAGGGCGCCCTTGAGACTCGCCTGGAAGATTTCGAAGGCAAAGCTTCCATAAACAGAACGCTCGGAGATCGGATATGAACCAGTTCTACTACGACGCCGTCACCAAAATGGAGCAATTGGGTGTCGATGACGAATACATCCAGGGTTGGCAGTGCGGCTTCCTGCAGAACCCCAAGCGCGAGGAGCAGCGCCTGACCGAGGCCTACGAGGCGGGCTACACGGACGGCGAGGAGAAGACCACCGACAACTTCGGCGAGTGGGTCAAGGGATAGGGGTCGGAGCTCGAAGGCGCAGCGTAGGCCACCCCGGACGGCGGATCTCCAGGGGCGCCGCGGTGAATCCCCACGCGAAAGGGCGGGTCCTCCCGCCCTTCGTTTTTGCGGTCGCCAGATCTACCCGGAGCCCGTCGGCCGCAGATCTCGTCGCCTCGAGGTGAGCCCGCGCCACCGATCGAGGGCGGCGCTGCGCCGCGATCGCCACCCGTGACGCCCCCGATGCGCAGGTCGGAGCGCCCGTTTGATCGCCTGGCTGGAGGTCGGTCTCCGTGTCCAACAAGAGCTACCTGAAAGACCTGATCCTGCTGCGCAACGATCCGTCCAAGGTCCCGCTGATCCGGGACCTGGCCCAGAAGGGGGAGGTGGACGCCCAGTACGCGATGGGCCTCATTTACGCCGAGGGCCGCGGGGTGGAGATCGACCTGGCCCAGTCACACTACTGGCTGTCGCTCGCGGTGGAGCAGGGGGATCGCGACGCGGTCCTCTTGCGCAATGTCGTCGGCAGCCGGATGACCGATGCGGAGTATGCGGCGGCCAAGCGGTTGCGCTCGGCTCCCAACTTGAGTCCCGTCAAGGCGGATTGAGTGGCTCTTCGGCGGGACGAGGGGATTCCGGCGCTTGGAAGCGGGTGGAGGTCCGCCGCGTCCCTGCGGCGGGGTGTCGCCAGGCTTGGTCTGGATTCGGAGTCTGGTATCGCTGCCCTGCGATTCGCCATCCCTGGCGACCCGTTCCGGCGACGCCTTAATGATGGACCCGGAGGCCACGTGGCACCCGAGGAAACTTCCGGTGACTGGCGTCGCCAAATCCCCGGGTCCGTGTAAAGACTTTCCGACAAACTGGATGACGGGCCCTGACGCGTGTGACGGTCCCGCGGGATCCCGGGCCCGAGTCCCTTAGGCATCATGTTCGAGAAAGCGGTGCTGCGCGACCTCTATCCCCCCATCAACCCCCACGCGACTTACGATCTGGCCGTCGGGGGAGGCCACCGACTCTACGTGGAGGAGTGCGGCCGCCCCGACGGCATTCCTGCCGTCTTCCTGCACGGGGGCCCGGGCGCCGGCTGCGAGGCGACCCATCGCCGCTTCTTCGATCCCGCGCGTTACCGCATCGTGCTCTTCGACCAGCGAGGCTGCGGGCGTTCCACCCCCCATGCGTCCCTGGACTCCAATACCACCTGGGACCTGGTGGATGACATGGAGCGCATCCGCGAGCGTCTCGGTATCGAGCGCTGGCTGGTCTTCGGCGGATCCTGGGGCTCGACCCTGGCCCTGGCCTACGCCGAGACCCATCCGGAGCGCGTGCTGGCCCTGGTGGTGCGGGGCATCTTTCTGTGCCGCGACCCCGAGATTCGCTGGTTCTATCAGGAGGGGGCGAGCTGGGCCTTCCCGGACTACTGGGAGGACTTCCTTGCACCCATCCCACCGGAGGAGCGCCAGGACCTGGTCGCGGCGTACCACAGCCGGCTGACGGGATCCAACGAGGTCGCCCGGATGGCGGCGGCCAAGGCCTGGTCGGTGTGGGAGGGGCGCACCGCCACCCTGCTCGCCAACCCGGACATCCAGGCCCATTTCGCGGAGCCCCGCCTGGCGCTCAGCCTCGCGCGCATCGAGTGTCACTATTTCGTCAACCACGCCTTCTTCCGGCCCAACCAGCTGGTCGAGGATGCCCCCCGTCTCGCCCGGATCCCCGGTGTGATCGTACACGGCCGCTACGACCTGATTTGTCCCCTGCGCTCCGCCTGGGAGCTGCACCAGGCGTGGCCCCGGGCGGAGCTTCGGGTCATCTCGGACGCGGGCCACTCCGCCTTCGAGCCCGGCATCCGCGCCGCACTGCTGGAGTCGACGGATCGGTTCGCGCTGGAGCTCGGGTGATCGGGCTCCTGCAACGGGTCAGCGAGGCCCGGGTGGAGGTGGCGGGGGAGACGGTCGGGGCCATCGGCCGCGGGCTTCTGGTGCTGGTCGCGGTCCAGCCGCGAGACACCGAGGCCCGGGCAGACCGGCTCCTGGAGCGGATCCTCGGCTACCGGGTCTTCCCGGACGCGGAGGGTCGCATGAACCGGAGCCTGCGGGATCTGGGCGGCGGGTTGCTCCTGGTCTCCCAGTTCACCCTGGCGGCGGATACCAAGAAGGGCACCCGCGCGAGCTTCACCCGCGCCGCCCCTCCGGAGCTCGGGGAGCGGCTCTACGACTACCTGGTGCAGCGGGCGCGGATCGCGCACCCCATTCTGGCCACCGGCCGATTCGGGGCGGACATGCAGGTGAGCCTGACCAACGACGGCCCCGTGACCTTCTGGCTCGAGTCCTGAGGATTGGGGGAGGGGGCCTCCTCTGTGGTTAAATGAGGCGCCTTAGGCCCACATAGAGTCCCAGATGGCATCGGAATCGAACCCTCGCCGCGTCGAGGTGGAGCGAAACACCCTCGAGACCCAGATTCGGGTTGCCCTGGATCTGGACGGGAGCGGGCGCACCAGCCTCCAGACCGGCGTGCCCTTCCTGGAGCACATGCTGGATCAGGTGGCCCGTCATGGGCTCATCGACCTGGAGATCCGGGCGGCCGGTGATCTCCATATCGATGCCCACCACACGGTGGAGGATATCGGGATCACCCTGGGTCAGGCCCTGGCCCGGGCCCTGGGGGACAAGCAGGGCATCCGCCGCTATGGACACGCCTACGTTCCACTGGACGAGGCCCTCTCGCGGGTGGTCATCGACCTGTCGGGTCGGCCGGGATTGACCTTCGGCTGCACCTTCACCCGGCCCCTAATCGGGAGCTTCGACGTGGACCTGTTCCACGAGCTCTTCCAGGGCCTGGTCAACCACGCGGCGATGACCCTGCACATCGACAACCTTCGTGGGACCAACGCCCATCATCA
>Ga0316578_10000008_pt1 | contig 44960 bp, 90 predicted proteins | sample J0NA_2_FD_203076 | JGI IMG/M metagenome (GOLD analysis project Ga0316578, IMG submission 203076) | Rhizosphere microbial communities from salt marsh grasses in Alabama, United States - J0-2_160517rDrC | ecosystem: Host-associated > Plants > Roots > Rhizosphere | place: USA: Alabama | collected... | reverse complement strand
CAGATACATCCAATGCTAACCTATCATTAAAACACCCATCAGTTCTTGAAACAAAATACTCAATAGCTTCAATAACATCCATCTTACTTCCTCTATCAAATTTTTTACAATCAGGATAAAAAACACCGACACTATAGCATAAACTTTTAATTGCCCATTGATAAGCCTCTTCTATATTACCATCTTCTCTAGCAAGTAATGCAGAATTTAAAGCTAAATTTTCTGAAGATTTATTTTTACCATTATCAATATGTATTCCAGCTAATACAATCAATTCATTCAATTTATAAATATTATCCATAGTAGCTGCTCCTTTTATTATTCACAATCTTTTGTTTCAAGAACTGATGGGTGTTTTAATGATAGAATTAATAATGTATTCTATTTCATCCATAACTAACTTAAGCTTGTTGACCCTATCCTCATGCTGTTTTCTAGCTTTCTCAAAAGCTCCTTCTCCATAAATATAATAATCTCTTCCATTTGGAGCAGCATCGTAAATTTTATCAATAGAAATTTTTAATGCCTTATACACTCCAAGATATCCATCCAACAAAGCTTCTCTTGACGTTCCATTTAAATGGATAATAGGAATTATTGTATCTTGCATTTCTTCTCCTCAAAATGGAATATCATCTTCAGGCTGTTCAGATGAAGAATATATAGTCTCTTCGATGTATTCTTCCTCACAATAAGCTCCATCAGGATAATCTATTTCCGGATGTGGCACAGATGGTCCCTTATAAAAGGGATTATGGACCCATGCATCATAACCAGTCAATATCCAAGGTCTATCTTGATGATGATAACCTATTTCTTCGGCATCTGCTTGATTCCATTCTGCTTCACTGGACGGAATTCCATCTTGAATTTCTTGATAAATATTAAAATCAAACATTTTTCTTCTCCTTTGCTGACATCTTGCCAACCATCTATACTCTATTCTACCCGTTAAAAATGGTTTGTCAACTTATTTTTTCACAAAAACTCACTCTATTTCCAGAATAAAACTCATCTTGTCGTCTAACTTTTACTTCTACTTCTGGAGATAATGTCCATAAAGCTTGTTTCCCTTGACAAAATATTGGCTTTTTAAGAATTACAAGATCATTTAATTTCCAAGTATACTGTCCTTCAGCTGCCCAAGGAGACCTTATCCATCCTTCACTTTTTCTATAAACACTACATGGCTCTATCCTTGCAGTAGCAAACACTGCACCAAGCAATATCTCTTCAAAAATCATCTCTTTTATAACTTCATTAGAATGATATACTTTACCATTAATCACTATATCTCGGTCTGCATACCACTGAATACCAACTATAAACTCCCCACTAAGACCTTCTCTTTTACCACGTATAAATCTAGGAAAAATACCTGCATCTCGAGCCATTGATATAACAAAATCATAATATGGCAATGCACCTTTTACAACTGGGTCATATCTTCGACCAACTTTTCTACCAGCATGTAAAGCTATCCTCTGACCTAATATATTCTTTGGTGGATGCCATGTTCTATTCTCAACATCTTTACCAAGATGTATTATTGCCCAAGCCCATTCTGGCCACAATGTTAATGCTTTCATCTCCTCATCCTTTTTCACTTACCATCCTTCATACGGCAAATTAAAATTACAAATACCATTTGGTTCATTTAATTCAACACCATATGGTAAAAACTCATTAGGCATTTTAAGAAATACAGCATCATCTGGAAATTTATCTCTAAAATTATCAGAAACATCACCCCTATGCCACAAATTTGTTGTTTCAATTATACAACTATTTTTTCTTTTTATAATAAATCTTCTTCCTCCATATCCTTTACGTTCAAATCCTATGCATCCATCAAATTTTTCTTCTCCAATAGAATATGCCGACCCTTCAATAACTACATAATTAGATGCACCAACATCAATCATCCAAAAATGACAATGAAAACACATAACATATCTTTTTAATTCTTTTGAAAAATCAAATGCATACTCATTAAGATTCTGTTTTTTACCACAAACTGAACAAATAATAATTTCACTTTTATTATCCATTAAAAGTTCCTATCTAACTATTGATATGTTTTTCTGTTCAATCGAATAAATAGCCATCATCACATCTTTTCTAGCCTTCAAATCATATTTCAAAGCATCAATCATAACTTTCATATCATCAATCATTCTATCAAATTCAAACTGATTCATGATTTCAATCCATGCTCCCTTCAAAGGGGCGACACATTAAGCTAGAAAAAGACGTGAAAACAGCATCAATCAAAACAATTATTCATCATCAGTCTTTACAGACTTCTTCTTTCTAAGCAACTTAGCACCACTCCCCTTAACTCCAAGACTTTCCCAAAGAGCCCCAAAACCAAGTCCCTTGAATTGAGCCTCTATAAGGTCCTTAACACCTTGCGAACCAAACATCGCTTGTGGAGCTATTGCATCAGCAAGCTTTGCAATACGGTCATTATCACCAAGACCTGACAATGCCTCAATAAGACCCGGCTGCACTGCTGACATAATAGCCTTAGCCTTCTCGGTCTCTGCTTTCATAAGGTCTTTCTGAATTGCAGCTTCTTCATGCTCTTTCTCAAGTCGCTGATTAGTCTTTGCTCTGATTTCCTCAATCTCAGCAATCCAACCTGCCTTGTCGGCTTCCCTTTGAGCTGCAATTAAAACTTGCCTCAATTTCTCTTGGTCTGTTTCTTTATTCAAACGAGAAATTTCTTTTTGTGTTTCAAGCTCCAACTTGGCAAGTTCAGCATCTACCCTAACCTTTATAACTGATTTGGAAATATCCGCACGTTCTTTTTCATGCTCAAAATCCCTTCTATTTTTTTCTATTTCCAAAGCCTTCTGTAGAGCATCAGAAGCAGCACTTTTTAAAGAAGCAGCAAGCTCATAATCATTAAGATCAACTTGAAGAACATCAACTTCAGAAACGAACATGCTATTTTCCTCAAACAACAAACCTTTCCTTTCCCCCTCTTCACTTTTTCCAAGAATAATATCTCTCACTATATTGGTAGAATCACCATAAAAATCCATAACAGATAATTTACGAATATGATTCTTAAGCATAGACCCTATTCTATCACACAAAAGTTTCACATAATTGTCTATACTAAACCATTTATATTTATCTTCCTTTGTATCACCAATAAAATCAACTTTCATTGAAAGTTTAATTCTTGCATGACACAAATCCTTTGTTTCAACACGAACTTCTTCACTTACAATGTTGTTTCTAATACGAAGATAAACATCTTCTTTGGTGTCTACGTGGTTCTTTGGCGTATTCTGAGAAAGTTGAAAACTCTCTAACGTTTCATCATATTTCAAATGAACAGGAGATGGCCCTTCTACAACACGACGATTACCAGCCTTGTCTGTCACTAAAACAGCAAAACCATTCCATACATTCAGTGTCACAACCCCATCAAACTTGCTGTCCAAAGTGATAGACCTAGGAGGAACGAATTGACCTTCCCGGTCAAACTGATCACCCATAACCCCCATAAGTCGTGATGTTTCCTGTGCCATAGCAAATGCATCATCATCACCAGCAAATGAACTTGAATAAAGACCTGAACCAGGACCAGCACCAAGTTGTTCTTTTGATGCCCTTCTTAAATTCCGCATTATAGATGAAGATTTAGCATATCCATCATCACCAGACTTCTTCCTCAATGTCTGATTATATGTTGCAACTACACTATTACCAGGGAAAAATAATTTTGACTCCTTCTCTGTCAATCCTCTGTTTACAACCACTTGATTTCTGGGATCTGGTAAAAACATCATTGGCCCCATAACAGTAGAAATACCACCCTCTATCCGGTCCAAAACATATCTGCCTTCACCCTCTGGCAAAGCTACAGCAAAATGTCTATCTTGATTACCATACCGGATGATCGCATGTTCTTTACGTGGAAAATAAATCCTAGAATCATTTCCGGTTAAAAATAATTCCTCACCTTCTTCATAAATCCGACCATTCTCTTCATATGGCTTTATCACCTTAATATACAAACCAGATGTTTCATTCAATTCAAAAGCCATGAATTTCTTTTGTACTGTACCATCTTCCTTCTGATGTGTAATAAATTTCTCAGTAGGAAGCGGAAATACAACATCTGGACCACGAACATACCGCTTCTCACCACTTTCATCCTGCAATATGCAATACTGAAGTTGCTCTAATGTCACAGCATCTTGTACATACCTAGCACTATTAACACTAGATACACTCACAACTTCAACACCATCTGGTGGAATATAAAAATGCACATCAGTACCCTTAATGATAAATTGCTGTCCTGTTGCCAACTTTTCAGCAACAAGACCACCATAAATATCAGTACTTCTTGCAGCTACATTTTCATCAGCAGAAGATACTACTAAACCATCTTCTTCATTACCATTTACTTCATTACCATCTACCTTCAAATCAACATCACTTTTTTTCAGACTTTTATACCACAATTCCGATTTAAAAGCCTCGACATCATAAACACGAACCAACAAATATTGATTGGATCGCAACTTATGACCTTCAATCACTTTGGCCATTTGTCCTGGCCAAAGAGCAAAACTTGCAGGACCAGGAATATTAACTTTCTTCCCAATCTGTAGTCCAGCTTCTCCTTGGTCAGAAATAGCCTTTTCTGGTGGATGCTCCCTAATCGCTGCAGGATTCTTCAGTGGTGCATACCAACCTTCAGGTATCACAATACAATTTCTTTTAGCATTATGATAATCTACGGATACAAACTTCTTCTTTTCATCACTCCATTGCATCAATTGATCTGTCTGTGACAATGATTGTTTGTATGGACCAACAACTACATTCATGTTTCCTTTGGTTTTATCCAAATAGAAACAAAACTCATTCGGCATCAAAACTAATTCAGTCTCTTGATCATGTGGTGGCATCATTTATCTCCTTTTTTATTTTGTTCGCCAACAACTCTTCAACCAACATTATTCTACAAATAATAAATCATAATGGTCTATAAACAAATCACACATCCAATTTATATATTTGTCATGTTTCTTGTGTCTTCTTTTATCACAAGCATCAATATTACCTAACAAATACTCCTTTTTGCTTAATCGTACACCAGATAATTCAATAGTAAGAAAACGATTACGTTCTCCATTGTCTTTCACTAACCAAAAAAATGATAACAACTCAGTATCACCAAAACCATAAACTAACACGGGTTTTTCAAAACCTTTGCAATATTTTATAAACTCAGATTTTTTATTTATTTTTATTATCATTTTTTTCGTTCTTCTACCTCAATACTCCTATTAACTTGTTGCATTGCCCAATCAAGTTTATCTTCTGGCATTTTATCAACAACATGTTCTATATCTAATGCCATGTTACCATTTGCATACATTTTCTTAAAAATAACTGTACATCTTTCAGGTAACTTTTTCAGCCCATCCTTGATATAATTTCTAGCAAAATCTTGAACATTTTTATTCATTTTAACTCATCAACCTTTTCAAAAACCCATTTCCATTCATCTATATAACCAGTTTCCCAATCTTTTAAACCAGGAACAAAACAAAGACGATAAAGATCTCCATGCTTAGGATTATCTGGATACACTATACCAACATCTTCAAAAGGAACCTGAGCAATATCATCCTCAAACAAATCTTTCAAACATCTTTTACCACAACCACCAGGACAAGACATTCGTTTTAATATTCTATATGATTCTCGCTTTTCTATAGATAAACGATTATCTAATCCATGACTAATATATTCTCCCCTGCTATATCTAAAATATAATCCTTTACATTTTGAATTTTTTTCTTGCGAACTCGAGTTCGCTAACACTCCATCCCCAAACCAATCTCCATCTTTTCCCACGAAATATCCTCCACCAATTTCTCTCTAGATTCCCCCATTTCAACACAATCAAGCACTACATCCCCATTCTTAGCAACATATGTTTCTCTCAACATAACCTTTCCAGTTCCACTTATTATCAAACTCCTTAGAATCAAAAGCTTTCCTTCCTTTTCCTCTATATCTACTCTACCTCTTTCTTTGATAAGCTTGACAATATCCATCTTTTTTCTCCTTGTGATAAAACGGCAATCTCAAACCGTATCCTAGACACAAGTTATAGCCTAAAAAATGCTTTGTCAACACTTTTTTCTAATTACTTAAATATCTCATGTATCTTGAATTTTACAACCCAAACCCAGTGGTTCTCTTTCCATGGATATCCACGTTTAGCATTTATAATGTCCCACTCTTCAGAAAAAAATGACCATGGGTCTTTCATCTCTTTTCGTTCAGCATCCCACCAGGAATCATTCTCTACTGGCTCACCATTAATTGCTCCAAGATACAAAGGAGGCAAAAATATTCCTTCATCAATAATATCTTGTTCTGAAATATCATGAAGTCTTTTAAGGTCAGCATTAACTATTTTCAAATAAATCCTAGATACCCATCTAGGCATAAAAACAGGATTTCTCCATGGTGCATCAATTGGCTTAGAAATCAAGCCTTCATCTACTACCTCTTCCATGCACCATTCTCCACCCTTATCTGTTGCTGCATATACTGGATGGTCCCATATACAGGAATTCTTTATATCTCTATCTTCTTCTGGTGTTTCTGGGTCACATAAGGATAACGCATATTTTTCTTTTACCCATAGAAAATCCCCTGGTTTTCCATATGGGCATTTCAAAATTTTACTTTTAGAAAAATCAAAATCACCACCAGATACTTCCCATGTATATGGGGCTTTACCATCCACTACAACTTTAGGTTGTTTTTTCAAAACTCTTCTAGTTTGACTCTTCTTTTCAGCAATAATTGCTCTAACCATTTTCTCTGAAAATATAATAGAATGCCAATTCATACTAATTCTACCAAACGTTTTTTTAAAAACATCTTATTATCTTCTTTCATAAGAACTACTTCAATCATCGGTACCTTATCTAAAAAAACAATATTTTTAAATAAAACATTCTCAGATCTTCCAGGACCAAAACCAACAGTAATCCTATCTCTAACTTCACTCAACACCAACTTATCTTCAAAAAACACATTAATAATCTTATTTATCGCTTCTAAAACCAAGATATCCATATCAATCTTAATATTATTAATTAGTTTAGCCATGATTTCATTCTCAACACTATTAACACCATCTATTATATTTTTCATACCAAATCTGCTTTTTTATTGCCCATATTTTCATAAAAATTTATCAAAACTTGATCTATCATAAAAAATGATCTATTAAATTTCCTTTGCAACATATTATATGCTTGTTCATAAATAAAATGTTCAATATTCAATTCAAAACCTTCATAAATAGGAATAGACTCTATTTCATCTCCACACTTCATAAACCATTTACCATCATCATCATGATAAATTCTTAATGCTGTTACCATTTGAATAAAATTATCAAAACACATATCAATAATTTTCAATATAATATTTTCAACACCAATACATTTTATTATATCCTCTCTCACTTTTTTCCAAACTATCTTAACTTCTTCTTCTGCTTCTATAAGTTTAAATAAAGTAGTACTAAACTTATTATTCTTTATCTCATCACACATCCTAATCACCTTTCATCTATTTTGTATGTCTAAATCTACACTTTATACAAAGATCATCCTCATCATCATAAAGATCATCATCTATTCCTATTTTATCATTTTTTATAAATTCCAAATGTTGCTGTAGAAACACCATCACATTTTTTATATCCAATAAACCTATATTCAAAATCTTCTCTAACTTCTAATGGAAGTCTATCATTTAACATTCTCAAACGATCATTAATTTCTTCCTGTGACATCTCTGTTTTTTCACAATTCATATTTTATAAATCCTTTCAAAAGGAACTTCATCTGATGTAAAACCACAAGCCCTTGGGTGACCTCCTCCTCCACGTTCTTTTGCTATCTCAACTATATCCATACTTTCAGAATAAAGTGAAACAGTCCAATTCTTACCGTTATGACAATATACAGCTACAAAAGGATAATCCTTTATTCTATCTCCAAATATTTCAGACCCAGAAATAACAGAATTACATACAAGTATCCTATACCCATTTAAATAAGCTTCATATACCCAATTATCTATAAATGCTTTGTTTATCATAGCAGTATGTTCACAAAGCAACTTTCCATTCTCTAATAATCTATCAGTATCAAAAAATAATCTATCCCATACTTCTTTATTTTCAGGACATGGCTCACCCATTAATTTGAAAATCTCATGAAACCATCTGGATTCATCACCATACTGAAAACGCCATACATCTCTATCACCAATCAAACGAATTGATTTAGGACACATTTCCAACAACTTTTCTTTTATTTTAATATTATGTCCTTCAATTTTAAAATTGAAATACAACCAAGTGAGTTCACAACCTGAAAAATCAACAGACCTTAAACCACGAATATGCTTAAACGAATCAAGCTTTTCTATGGCACTTATATGATGGTCAATCCATATCACATTATGTGTTTTTTTAACCAAATCTGACATAACATCTGGATTAAGACTAAAATCAACAATAACAACCCCCTCGTCTTACCTAATTCTATCAATCGGAAATTCTTCATTATAGTTTATGGATATACATTCTACTGAAGTATCAATAAAATCTTCACCAGGACAAACACCTTTTGCAGAACCAGTAATAAAATTCCTAGCAATATACCCAGCACATTTACCGTCAGCATCCCTGTGATAAAAAACCTTCATCATTCATCTCCTTGTTAATGCAAAATTCTATCTTGATCTAAAAAAATTCTTTCTAGTTTATATATGGAATACTCTCCAATTTCATCTTTATTATCACCAATAAATTCTATCAAATCATCTTCATTTTTAAATACACTAAAACATGGACAATTATCATCATACTTATCATCAAAAGCTATTCCAATTAACCTATCCTGATCTCTCATCTTCTTCTCTTTCATTTGCTATCCTTCCGTTCCTAACGAGGAATATCTACTTCAAATCTCTTGCCACAACATGGATATTCATATCTCTCATATTCTTGGTCCCAACCACCATCAAATACACATTTAGCAAATGGATGCTGTGCTCTCTTAGATTTTTCAGGTGTCCATGGGTCTTACCATGTACAAATATGAATCTTTTCTTCATCCTTTTGCATCTCTTAAACCTTGCATATAAAATCTAGCATTAGTTATATCAACAACACCAAGACACTTATTACACAAAGCTTTTCTTGGTAACCTACCATTTTCATTTATCGGATAAAAATCATGTGGAAGTTCACAAGAATCCAACCTGGCTTTGTTTTCTTTTACTTTCTGCCATATCTCATCAACTTCTTTCCTGGGCACACCAGAAACATTCGAAAGAACTTCTAACCCATCTTTTACTTCTGCCATTTGTTCAGCCTATCTATCTCTGCAGCAATCAAAGCACCAGCTTTTATCAACAAACTCATCCTCTCCTCTTTTTCATATTCAGAAGGATAAAAACTCCCCCTATCTGCCTTCCTCGTTCTAAGTCTAGCATCATACTGAATATGCCAAGGAAAAGGGTCCATAAACTTAAAATTAGATTCTCCTAATCCCATTCTTCTATATACTCTTCCGGGTGAAGCATATGCAATAGCTGCCCAAGACAATTGACCACAATTATTAACAGACCTATCGTGTTCTAAACTATACTTCTCTTCTTCAATCTGCCTTCTTCTCTCATCTGCTATTAACTCAATACCACTCTTATCAAAATCACCCATTATCTTCATCTCCATGCTGAACAACAGATATGTCATCTACTTCTGGGTTTTCACATTCAGAAGAACACTGATGGCAAAAACAAACGCAAGCTTCGTCTAATTCCCAACCTTTTTCAATGGCCTCTTTTTCGCTAGAAGCTTCTACCTCACCCAAATATTTACTTCCAACAACTTTTGCATAAACAGAATATTTCATTTTATACCTTCTAAACTGTTCCAATCGATACCTAAAGCATCAGATAAAACATCACATAATACTTTTTTACATCTATCATGAACTTCTTTTTCACTTCCATTCGCATCAACAACTATTTTTTTATTCCATGGATAAATAATTTCATCAATTTTACCATGTGCCCCAGCTATTTTATCCCAATCGACATTAGCCCACTCTAAATACAATTCTTTTATCTTTGATTGAAATTCTATATTTTCATAAATTTCACGATTAATATCTCTATCTTTTATTCTGCTCTGACAAATATCAACATCAGCATCTAAAATAATTGTTAAAATAGGAATAACAATTCCATCATCATCAATAAAATGATAAAACATATGCTTCATCTTCTTTATACTATCTAACATAGTATTTTGAATTCCTTGATATACAAGTGTTGAAGGATAATATCGATCACAAATAACCCATTTCCCTTCATCTATCTTTGGTCTTATAAAATTCTCAACATGGTCTATTCTATCTGCTCTAAATAGTAATTCCATGGCATTACCAGAAAACTTCTCTTCTGTACCACATAAAATCTCTCGTATTAAATGTCCAATACAACAATCAGTTGGTTCTTTTGTCCATACAACTTGATTCTTTCCAATCAAATCTTTTAAATATTCATACATCATATATGATTGTGTTGTAGTTCCAACACCATCAATACCCTCAAATACAATAAAATTACTCATTAGTATCCTCTTCTAACAATAAAACAACTTTCAATCCAACATGGAAAGCCATGTTAACCATTGTTTGAACATAAATATCAATACTTCTATCCATCATTCTATTAATATCACTAACATCACATCCCATTTTCTCAGCAAGTTCATGTCTTGAAATTCTCCTATTTTTCATCTCCTCATCTATTCTATTTAAAAAGGGTTCAATAACTTCTTCATATAAATATAATCTTTTACCCTCTTTATCACCCAAAATACCAGACAAAAAACCACTCATTTTTTAACTGCCCTACAATCCCATCTCCATAACATCATATCCTGTCTCTCATAACCAAGCTTATCAACTAAAATTTTCTCAACACGTCCTCTTGTCTTGTTATGAATTTTTATCCTTGACAAATTTCTACTTAACCAATCTGTCATATCCCAATCACCAGTATATGCACGCCCAGACCCCATCCAATCTGCCACCATTTCTAACACATATCTTTCTGGCATTGGCAATATTGTACTGGGTTCATTATTGCCACCTGGTGTTATCCAATATTCCCAATGATGAGGATTATTATGAATATGATGATTCCAAGCAGCCAACCATTCAGGATCATCTTTAATCTCACCACCAAATCTCCTTACATACCAAGGAAACTCTTCATCCATACTTTTCGAACCATCATGAATCAGCACAAGTGATTTATCAACACCAAGTTTATCAGCAGCCTGCCGATAATATCTTAAATGTGATGCAAATGAATCAGTATACTTTTCAACCCATTCTGGCTTAATCTCAGGTTTAGTCATCATTATCACCATTCTTTACTCTTTTCAGAAAATCTTCAATTATACCTACTATCTCATCAACACTTTCAAAAGCCCATCTTTTCGTAGATAAAACGTAATACATTCCGCCACCTGCATCATCTGTCTTCAATTCCAATTCCTGACATGTTTCATTACTACAAGAATCTGCATCTTGTGTATATACAGCAGATATACTAAACAATTCTGTACTATCATTTATTTTTTTAGCTATAGCTAATTTATTCTTATCTTCCATTTAATCATCCTCATTCATATATGCAGACCACTTATTCATGATCTCTAGTGCAAGCTCATTTCCAACTGTAAATTCTGTTTTAACTAAGTCAGAATACTCACGATCCCAAAATATTGTTATTACAGATGATTCAGATGCATAATTTTTTTGCAACCTAATCCTATGAACTGATTCAAAATCAATACCATGTAAATCATCACTTTTATCTATAAAACCAAATGTTCTTGTAATTTTTTTATATCTTTCTCTATAAACCATATTACTATCTCATTTCATCTTTTATTTTTATTACCTAATCAATCTTTGGATAACGTCAAATATTTTAATGATATACAACCATATACTCCTGAAATCCAAGCAACTTCATGACCATTTGAAAAGGTACCTAATGCTTCAATTATATGTCCTTTAGAAATCACTCTTCCATCTATCATAGAATGATAATCTACTTTATCACCACGTTTAGGTTCCCATTTTTCAGTCATTTCAAGCCTCTATTTACTAAAATTTTTCATCCATTCTTCAAAGGTAATTTCTTCATAATTTTCAGCACATGATTCATAAGTACCAACTGGTATCAACCCTGTACCAAACTTACTTCCTGCAACTTCTGCAACTAAAATATGTCCATACATTGTAGTATTTACTTCTCCAACAATTGCTAAATCTTGTCCTGAACCCATATGCCTATAAAATTTACCAACCTCAAAAACCATTTTCACTATTCCTTTAAAACGAACTCGAGTTCGCAATACTCCTGTTCCAAACAGCCAAAACTGATAATTCAGAATCCAAACTAATTCTTTCAAAATCCTTCAAATCTTCATTACTGCACACTAAACCATCACGGTCACTTAGGTGTTATATGATTTAAACATACCATTCCAAGCCACTCACCTCCAACAACAGACAAAAAACTAAATCCTGATTTACCTATCCATCTAACTATAAATTCATCATCAGAATTTTTTAATACTTCTACTATCCCCCACTTACATGAAGCATCAACACGCCACCACCAATATCCTGGTCTATCTGGTCTCATTTATTATTTCATCACCTATTCAGTTTTTGACCCCATTCTGCTAATCATTTTTTGGTATCAAAAATGTTATCAAACCAATCTATATCAGGCTTATTTGGTCTATTTTTATTTTTTACTTCAGTATTTTTTACTTCAGTAATTGTTTCACGCCAATTACTAACTCTAGCAGACTCACAAAAAACATCATCTTCTACTTCAAAGTATGATCCATGAAGAGAAGGATTAGGAAATTCACCAAATGAATAAACGGTACCGTCACTTTCTACCGCTACAAACTTCGCTTCATCTTTTACTTCTACTTCTATTGTAATTTTAACTTTCTTCATATCTTCCCCTCTTTACAATCAAACCAGACCCAATATTTTTTTCACAAGACTCTAATGCTAAATTTTTACATGATTCACATAAAAACACATTATCATGAGATTCCCAATAACTTAAAAATATATTGTCTTCATTTTTAAACAATCTAGAACACATAAAACAATAAGATTGCAGATCTCCACTACGTGAATGTTCATGGTCATCTCTATACTCACCAAAAGAACTAAATGGTTTTTCTATAACAGTAATCAAAACTACCTTAGATGTTTTAACTTCCGTCAATATTCCAGTTTCAACATGAAATTCTTTTGTCATATCGTACCCATACCTCCAGTAAAATCAGGCAAAGGGTCTCCATCAAGACAACAAAACAAATGAAGACAATTTGGATGTATATTCACATGTTTTGATTTTTCAGGAAGCACCATAATAGCTTTATGGTCATCTCCAACCCAATGTCTTTTAACATATGTTAATTCATCATAAGTAATCATTCTTTTTCGATGAGATACTGAAACATGGTACCACCATTTACCATCACCGTATCCATTAGAATACGATATTATCACTCTCATCTGCTTTTTCTCATTATCCCATACCCCATGATAGAAAGCAGAGAAACCATCAACACGTCTTCTCCAACCTGGTGGTGGTTCTTTACCAGTCAACGGTAAAAAATTATCTATATCAACCATAACTATTCAACTTTCGTCAACGTATCTCTCCAATTATAAACTTCCCTTTTAGAAAAATTTTTTGACTCTTCAATACCACCATCAATATCCCATACACTTTCGTTAGAAAACGCAACTGGTTTAACACTTGAATAAGCATATACATACCCATTCTTGTCAACAGCTACAAACTTAGTTTTATTAGGTACTTTAACTTCAATTGTTATTTTTACAGTTTTCATCTATATCTCCTTGTAGAATCTTGCTACAAATCAACATAAAAACCATATTAACACATTAATACAGTTAGTCAACGACATATTTCATTATCGCTTCCCTCATAGTTTTATCTTTTAATTCCGACCATTTATTTATAAGTTCATCATGCAAATCATCAAAAAGGTCATCAAAAATAGCAGGATATTTATTACGACACTGCAACAAAATCTCTATCATTATACTTCTAATTATAGGGTGAGCATGCTTATCACACCTCATCTTGAAAATATGCCTCCATTCCCTTGGATTTGCCCCAATAACAATCTCAGTCTTTAACCCTATCGGAAGAATCGACCTAGCTATTTGTGGCTTAGCACCAATTTTTATCAAAGTCATATAATGTCTTTCAGCATCAGCCATTGCTACAGACCATATGACTCTCTGTTCCTCTGTCAATCCTGGAGGTTCTATTACAGAAATTTCAGAATCAAATCTTTCATAATTGTAATTGCACCATCGTGTCGATTCCTGTGCAAAAGATGCCAATCTATGCCTTACCAACTCATGACTCAAACCTCGGTCCGCAATAATCCTTGCCATTATATAACCAAACTCAAGCATAGCATGGTGACCACTTTTTCTGAGTTTCCTAATCAGTTTATCCGCTGTTCCTTCACCAATTTTCCCTTCACTTTTGTAACAAGTTCTTGCTGCTTTCTCAATTCCTTCCTCTAATGTTCCACTATCTTCAGGAGCCCAAAATATAACTTCAACTGATGGTTCTACAATTTTCATTTTTTATCTTCCTTTCCACTCCACATTCCACATTCAACTTCTCTATTTTTATTATCTATACTTATAAAATGCTTACATCTCTCACACATTATAGACCCAACCTTAATTATTACAACATGACCATCCAAATCAACACTCTCACCAAAACGACAATCTGTAAACAATCTACATGTTTCTTCATCTTCATAATGATATTTTATCTTAATAACTACTCCAACCTTTTCTAATCACAACTTTTTCACAAATATCTCTATATCCTTTTTGTCTCAATATAGAATACACTTTCAAACTTTTCTTTCTAAATTCTTCTTTTGATGTATCATCCAAAAACTTTGATGGATAAAGCGTCATTTCAATATAATAATCTGGATCATCATAATGAGTTGCTGGACCAATCACTGATTCAATCAATATCCTAAGATTACCAAATACTTCACGAATTATTGCTATACATTTATCAAGATCTTTAAATTTTTCTTTCATTCTTTTCAATCCATTTTTTCAAATCAACTTCTTCTTCATAAACACAATCACAAGCCCAAACTTCATATTCTGATATTACGACATCAACAAATTCTTTTGCTGCCTTTTTCATTTTATCAGAAGGTTCTGTCCATCCACTATCTGGATCTCCAAAATCTTCATCTAACCAAATCAAAAAATCTTCTAAAACACCTGTTCCATCATCATGTATTTCAGAACGAGCAAATCCATAAACTTTTATCTTATCTGGTTTTTCTCCACACTCAAACGCTTCAAGATAATATCGTATAGCTTCATCTTTATCACTACAAACAATCCGCTCTTCATTTTCATTACATGACCAACCAACTATTTCTCTATCACCAATAACAATAACATCTTCATCATAATTACACATTATTTCCCCTCCATATCTCATTCTTATACCTGAAGTTTTGTTATGCTTACATTTTTTACATATAATAGAACCAACCATAACTTCTTTATTCTTCTTACATGGTACATCCAAAAAATCATAATTAAACTTTATTGTCTGCATTACTATTCCTATCTTTCATCTCTTCAACATACTCTTTGTGCAGCCATAAATTTCTTATCTAATTGAGGATGAGAATCAACCGTAATAGCATAAACAGGATTTTGTATAGAAGAATAAGTAGCATACCAATGAAGAAGATATGTAGAATCAGCACATCCAGACCAAACAACAACCCGTCTCGACATAACAACCTCTTTGCAAACTCGAGTTCGCCAACTAATCAACTACCAATTTCTTTATCTCTAATATATTAGAAATAGCAATCGGTATCTCAAAAAATCCTTTCCCAATTTCAATAACACCTAATATCCATTCTTCTTTAGAATCAAAACCTATACTTCCCTTAAAAAGCCTAGTTACCAAAACTTTCCTATCTAAAAGACCCTTATAATTAATTGTAACAAATTCACCAACAAATTCTTCAATTTGTTCTTTTGTAAAGATATCTCTATGCTTAATCTTCATATAACTTTTCTTTATATTCACCATCAACTAATGACATCGTTGAAATACATTTACCCCTGTTATCCAAAAAACCTATTGTTTCTCCCCTATTCAACGCATCTTCAGCTTCTTGACATTTACCTTCTTCAACTGCAACAACCCTACCTTTGGAATCTCTTTCCATTATTATTCCTTCCACCCAACATCTAAACATCCATCTTTTCACTTCTATCATAAATCAATCTCCCATAATTACAACAAACGACAAAACTCAATTCCAGCCATATCAAAAACAAATTTTGCTTCTTCATCATGATAATCATCTAAATAATATATTTGTTTCACACCACCAAGTTGTACAAATCTTTTTGCACACATCTTACAAGGAAAAACCGTAACAAAAACTATTTTCTTTGTACTCCTTGGCTCAACACAAGAAATACAAGCATTTTCCTCAGCATGAATGCATCCACACCCTGAAGAAACATTTGGTGCATCACACTTATTGGGCAACCCAGAAGCATTACCGTTATATCCAACAGCAAGAATCCTTCTGAAATCACTAGAAGATATTACACAACCTACTTGTCTCCTAGAACAAGTAGATCGTTTAGAAATATCAATCGCAAGATTCATATATATTTTTTGAAAACTGGGTCTATCTTTATCCAAAACATGCAATTTTACATCATAAGCCTTTGCTCCACACATTAAACATTCTTTTCGACCTATATTATCATCTGTATAACCACAATTATCACAAACACCAGTTAATGAATCAAATGCTTTAGACATATCTTCCAATTTATTCATATCAATACCTAACACACATCAAACTATCCATTACATCTTGTCTTTTGTTTATATATTCAATGAAATCTTTTCCACCATTAACTTTACTTCTAACCAAAAGAATTGCTGCTTCTTTCTCTAAATTCTTTAACACTAATCCATAATTACCTTCAACAATTCTTCTTTCAACCATTCTATAATTCAATATCGAAATAGTTGTTACCCATAATGCTAAATATGTCTTTTTTTCTCTTGTACTACCAATCAAAAAACTCAACCCACCAATATCCCATTTCCAAAAACCATCTTTCATCATTACAAATCTATTCACAACTCACCCAACATTCATCAATCATATTTTATGGTGATTCCAAAAGAACACGACGAATATTATCCCCTTTATGTTTTTTACATTTTTTATTCTTCTGGTCCTCAAGTAAAAACCCACAAATCGCTTGATACGCTGATGGCAAATCCATATATGACCCTTTTAATTCCTCCTCCAACACATCAATAACCCTATGTATTCCTTCTATCTTCACAATTATATATCTCTTATCTTTACAACAACTCATCTTCTATTCCTACAATTCAATTCAAACCATGGACAAGAAATAACACCTTTTATTATCAATTGTTCATTTGTTATCATACCACTACTTTTACTGCCAGGACGAGAACCCAAATCAACCCATCCCATAGCAACAACATTACCTGTTATTTTATTCAAATCATCTTTATTATAACAAATAACACCTCTAATACCACTCAAAATATTACAACCCACATATCCTTCTTTTTCTAAATCTTCAGATGCAACCCTCCTTACACTTTCACATGTCATACAATAATTATTATCAACCATCATCTTCTTCCCATCTACCAGTATATGGGTCTCTCAATTTAACATCACCTGATAAATCACGAAAAGATTCATCTCCTTCGTTATAAATACACAAAAATGCACCTACCATTTCACACATCTCAGCAAGTCTATCTTTGCTTATTTCAATCCTCTCATTATCTATTGACTCAGATTGCTCAAACAAACCATTATATGCTCTTGCTAAATTTATCCTTATACCATTAAAATTCACATGCATTAATCTTGTCTTTCATATTCCGCTATAAAATCCAATGCCTCTTCACGAGTATTCCAAACAAAATCAATAGGAACTTCACCAATTACTTCCCAAGGATCACTTTTTACAGTAGGCTTTATCAAAACTTCTACTGGCCCAAGTTCATTTTTATATCTTTTGCGTCCAATAATTATACTTCCTACTTCTAATTCAAAAGTATCAAAATCATTATCATTGTTGTTCCAAGCAATACGCTTACCTAAATAAACTTTTTTACCAACTATTTTTTTTAAATCTTCAATTGTATCAACTTTCATCTTCATCCTCTATATCAATAAAATCACCTTCAACATAATCTGGATGATGAATACAAAGTGAATCTTGTTTCATATTTCTATCATGATAATAACAATATCCAATATCCAACTCTCCAGAATATACAAACTTGTTACATGTCCAACAAATTGCTTTATCTGACAACATTTTATCTCTTCTTTCTACTACCACATTCCCATCATCAACTATTACATCATCAAATACTTCAAGTATCTCCCATACACCATCATATCCCTTCACTTTAACCAAATTCCTTTTCCTGGCCATTCTGTTATCTACCCATCCCACCAATCGTCTATCATTGTAACCAAGAAAAACCTGCCTATATTTTTTATCCTTATGTGGCTTTCTAAATATATCAAACATTATTCTCCTCCATCATTCATAATTACGTTTTAATGATGGATTATCATTATACCATGATATAGATCCTTCCTTAGCAACAACATCACAACAATCATCTCCTTTTTTCTTGAAGACAATAATGTCAAACGTATGACAAGAATCAATTATACGCTGAAGATACATAGTAGCTTTTTTATTTTTTCTAACAAATACACGTGGCTCACCTTCAATGATATCAAATATGATATTATCATCACCCTGCCTAATATAAAGAACAATCTGAATTATCTCATAATCCATAGGAATACACCAAGCAACCTCATCACTCTTTTTACCTATTTCTTCTCTTACTACATATCCATCTTCATACATTTCATCCTCTTTTGCGAACTCGAGTTCACAATCCTAATCACCTAAAACACAAATATACACCACAAAAATGCCATAAAATAACAAATGAATAGACAACAGAACACAATACAATTCCTACTCTGGCAAGAAAATAGTCTTTCGACCACCTTTTCAATATTATCAAAAAAATAGTCACAAAACTGACCTTACAAACGAAAAACAAAATTGGATGAACATCAAACAATGTCTTCATAATCCAGTTCAACTCTTCTGCACCATTATTCAACCAATACCACGTAAAAACAGCATCAAAAAAATTAAACAACCATATAAAAACAATAAGAATGTTTAAAATATATATATTTCTATTATCAGAAATCATCTAATCTGATACCTGAAACCATCCATCTGGACGATACTCATGTTGTCTATTTTCATTTTTCATTTTCACTCCACATCTAGAATCTAACTAGAAATCCATGCAAATATATTATATACGACACAAAATTTGTCAACTTTTTTCTACAATATTCTTCTCTAACCGCTTTATCCTCATATACAAAAAAGTAGCCAATTCAACTATATCAAATCCACCCCTCTCTTGTAATCTTTCTAACGTTTGACTATTTCCGAACATCTGACAATATTCTTTGTAAGCCTCTTCCACCAATTCAGAATGAACTTGACGTCCATTAGGTAGTGCAAGACCAACAATCTGAACATGCATCTTTCTTCCAGTAGGCCAATCTATCTTATTCATCTTATTCCTCTTAATTAGGCCATTCCATTCTTCTAAATTTTCCTCTTCTAGTCTTAAATATTGGCCTCTGTTCATCTCCTTCAATAAACATATACCATATACCTTTATCACGAAGCATCTCACCAAGCTCTCTGCTTTCCTTAACATCTCCATCAACATGTCTTGATAACCACTTCATAGAAGACAACAATATATCATTAGCTTCATCCTCCCCCATAGATGGTGCAGATTTCTTCCACTTGTTCTTTGCCTTCTTAGCCTCCTTAACGTTCAAACTATCCTCCATATCCACAACTTGGACACTTTATATCTCCTATTACATCACATTCATCATATATCGACATACATTTTTTACATCTAAAGGTACAAATTGGACCTCCTCGGTGTCTGGTAGGGCGGTTGCTTGATACGCTCACATATTACGTAATATTTATTAATATTTGTTGACCATAGTGTTTGAAATAGCTAAATATACACTAATGAGGATTACAGGCCTCCAGATTCGAAGTGCGCGAATTGCTCGTCGCTGGACCCAGAAACAACTAGCAGACCGAGCGAAAACAACCCAAGGATACATCTCGTTAATTGAACGTTCTGAAGTACATGCCCCGAACACCGTGGACCCAATATCATATGAGAATTAGTTAATGATGAAAAAGGACCAGCACAACTTCTCATCTTAACCGTATCATGAGATACCTCATACAAATCAGCCCATTTAGGTACCGATTCAAAAAATTCTTCTTTTCTTTTATTCATCTTTCACTTCCCACGCACAATTTATAGCAACCCAATCATCTATACATCTTTTTTCAGAAATAATGTCCTCTCTTCCATTCTTTCTCATCTCAGCAGACCAACATTCAAAATATTCTGCTAAAATCTCTAATTCTGTCTTTTCATATTCACCAGATGGGTCTATATATTTCCATTTTTTATTACGAATTACCATTCAATTATTTTCATCAAAAACATATCTGGGTGCAGTAGGATCAGAAATCAACCAATCTTCTAACTCTCTAGCAGTCATTTGGGTATCCTCTTCATTCTTCTGAACAATTGCATCTTCTCCAGTAATATCAATTATAATAGGAACTATTCCAGCCTTATGTGCTGCTGCAATACGATGTGACCCTTCTGCTGCAAACCATATATTATGTGTTTTTGACCATATGGCTCTAATTTTAGGTACACCAAGTTTCTTCATTTCTTTTTTTACATATTCTAAATGATATTTATCTGGTAAATTGGGTGCTACAATTATCATATCAATCCCCATCATATATAACTAAATCCTCTATTTTTGTAGCAACTCCAGTATAATCTTCATACCGATCCCAATTTTCAGCACATTTATATACTACAAAAACAAACTTATCATTCCAACTTTTAACTCTTCCAACTTCTATTTCCCCACCATAATTTACTTGATTAGCAATATAAGCAACCCACATACCTTTTTTTAAATCACTTTTTCGTATTTTATCTAACATCTCAACTCTCTTTTTATATTTTATGAATAATTATTCACAGTTTTCATCCGTTTTTTCTATATCCCGAGGTTTCCATAAAATAACGAATATTTATTCACCAAATTATATTATTTTTATTCATCTTTGAATAAACAAAGACCAAATTCCGTATCACCAATCTCTCTGTCACAATAATATTTACAAATATCAACATCTTTCTCAAAAACACTCTTCGAACATTCAAAAGCCATAGATTTTATCGATGGTGCCCTACACAACCGTATATCTATTCCTTCTGCAAGAGTAATATCTTCCCACATTGGTCTATCTTTAGATATTTTCAATGAACAATCATTACATAAATCCTTGTTTATTCCTCTTGTCTCGAGAGCATCAAGCAAATCATCAATAATCTCCTCTTTAAATTCCCTATGACTGTATTGACGCCCACAATTATCACAAACTATTGCAACTATTATCATATACGCCAAACCTATTTCATATAATCAATAAAGACATGGACCTTTTCCATCTCTCAATTGTTCATCTTTAAACCAAGAATAATAAAAATTCTTTCCACCTATTATCGTTATTGTTGTCTTGAATTCAACATAATAACCACGTGATTCATTATATCCACTAACAAAACCATGCCTTTGATTTAACATAGAATTTTCATCATCAACTATTACAGAATCACCTATATCAAATCTCCTTTTCATAACTTACTCATAAACCAACTCTTCACAATAGATTGCTATTTTATGTACATAATCAATATGACCAAAGGCAGTTTTTTCAACATCCTCTATTCTAGTTATTCTAATTGGCCCCTTGCCAATCTTCTTTCTCTCATCATTCACGGCGTTCCATAATACATTTATTTCAGCCTGTTGCCCTTCTAATGATGACAACAATTTACTTCCATCTTTGTCTCTCTCTTTATAAAGAGCCTGCTGTATTCTCTTTGCAGGCCGATCTTGTTTTATATCAAAAATGCTTTTCTTCATATTTCTTGCTTTGCGAACTCGAGTTCGTTTCACTATCCCACCAATAATCCATCCAACTATAGCCCCAATAATAAAAGTAAAAACACTCATTTCAACTTAGCCAAAGCATCTGCCTTAGCCAACAATACAGTTCTAACTTCATCAGGATATGTCCCATCAGGATATATCAACTTTGTATTGGCTAATCCTTGCCACTTCTTCCATACTATATCTTCATCCACAAGAGCAGCCTTAGCCCAACCACCAGCATAAAAATCAATATAGTTCCATGCTTCATGAATATTTTTATTTTCAAAAGGCGTTCCAAGAACTGTTCTTGTAACTTTTGGCCAAGTGGCAATTAATCTAGCCTCCATATCACCAATAGAAAGTGTCACATTTTTATCAAACTCTTCAGCCTTCAACTCTGATAACAATGCCCAGAATGGATGCTGACCACTTTCAACTTTTTCTTTCTTCTTTCTACCCATGTTTATTTGCCTGAAAAAATGTCATCATCCATATCATCTTCTTGACAATCTTCATCTTCTTCTGGGTTCTTCTCCCCCTTATTAATCCCAACTATTCTAACTGCTACAAGAAAGCCTATAGCCAAAAGCACTATCAATATGATTGCAGTATTCATTTTGTTATCTCCTAAATATTGTTTATTCCTTATATTTCCTATCGATTCAATATTACTATATTTTTATCAAGTAAATATGTTATCTAATTATCAATAGTTTGTCAACACTTTTTTATTCTTTATTTTATTCTTTATTTACCACAAGATATTGTCCAGTGTTGTCTTTCGTAGTCTTTAAAGTGTCTTCCTGCATATCTACTTGCATCACATCTTCTTTTGAACGAAAGAGGTCTTCCATCTTCTTTTCTCACCCACTGCAGCAACCATCCTTCTTACTATTACTAATGATATATTCTCCTAATGTACAACCGTCTGAATTGTATTGTCCGCAAGGTGTATCCTTGAACCATTCATATTCATGTATTCTGCAAGAATACTCTCCTGGCCGATCTCCTTCTAAATGTGGGCATCTCTCTTCAAGCATATTTATTGACCTTATATTATCTTTTCTTGGCCCCAACTCAGGGATTACAACTATAACGGTAAAATATTGTGTACAACAATGTCCACATCTAACACAAGATTTTTTACTTATCATAAAACTCATTGAAACCATTCAAAAATATTGCTATTTCATTTAAACTTTTTAATACTTGTGCTCCATTAGAAGACACTAAAGATGCTACTTGCTCTAAAGACTTAATCTGACCTTTATCAAAACGTTTCCCTTCATCTTCAAGCAAAAAACAAAAAATTGTTTTAAAAGGCTTTTTATTTGAATCATCAACAACTTCAGCAATTGAATAAACACCTGTCATTTTAGGAGTAACTACATATAAACAAAAATCACAAATAGACCTTTCATAAATCTCTATTTGCTGTTGTTCTGAAGTCCAATCATCAACATCAACTACTGGATTAAAATAATCAATATTCAACATTGGTATTAATACATCCCTCCAAGAAGACTCGTTACATGTTCCACCAAGAAATACTTTTGTCATTTTATACTCCTTACTTCCTATAATATTATTTCTTAACACTATTCAATACCAAGCGGGTCTTTTATCTTTCTGTATACTTTTTCCAAATGTTTTTTGGTAATCCAAAATGGAGTTACTCCTTGCCTTGGCATTCCAGGATTGTCACAAATTAAAAGTGAATCACCCTTACCCTGAACATGTCTTCCTCTAATTATACGAATTACTGATGTCGCTTCATCTCCATGAAACTTAACCAACCATAATCCAGAACTATCAATTTCTGTTTTTTTCATTTTCAAAACTCTTTCCGGGTTATTAATTAAAAATATAAAAACTACTATCCAAATTGGCCATATCAAAGAAATCAAAAATGGAAACAAACTACGTTTGTATCTCATAATTCTCTACTTCCTATTTCAACAAATTTGTTCCAATTTGAAATAGCTTCAACCTTTGTTAATCCTCCTGGTCCTCTTGCACCACATTCAAAACATTCAACATGATATAAATATCGTCTTGACTTTGCACCTCTCACAAGACAAACTATTGCTTCACTACCGTCTTTACAATTAGATCCAATACATCTATAAATCTCTAAATCTTTATCAGTTATTTCACCCATTAACCAACCTCAACAATGTGTCTGGACAAGAAATTCCGTTTTCAATTTGGATATCATATGCCCTATCCAAGATCTTACCAAACTCTGGGCCAGGCTTCATTCCTGCATCAATCAAATGTCTCCCCATCAATACAGGCTTAATTGGCTTTTTCCCAAATTCATCAAAATACTGCAAAGCAACCATACTTGGCTCATGTTCCATTCCTGATACATATTCTTCACTATATCTAGACAATGAATCACACTTAGAAAGAGATGCTGCAACATCCAACCTAAGGTCATTATGTAATCTCTTCCATCCTGATTTCTTAGCATCGCCAAAACTAAGTTGTCCACATCTCATATGATTTCTAACAATGCAAACAACTCTATCAATCAGTTCTTTATCCCTTGTAATCCTTTCCATAAATGACCTAGTCAATGGCTCTCCAGCCAAATCATGGCCATGACAAGTAAAATCATCAGACACAACCACTGGCTTCCCAATGTCATGTAGCAATGCCCCAAACATGAACGCCAAACGCCAATCCTCATCCAAATTTTCTTTCTCTTTAGCTGCCCAATCAACAACTCTTAAAGTATGTTCCCAGACATCTCCTTCTGGATGCCATTCTGGATGTTGTTTACATCCAATAAGGCTTTCCAACTCTGGAAAACAAAAAATCCAATTTGAATCTACCAAAAACATTAACCCTTTTGATGGACGACTAGCACTAAAAAGCTTCACAAACTCTTCAAAAACTCTTTCTTGGGGCAAATCAACAAAACTATCGACCATACTAATACATAAGTCAACAGTATCTGAATCAACACTTTTTCCCTTCCTTGCTAACAGTTGCATAACCCTAAGCACCCTCAACGGGTCCTCAATAAATGTTGTTGAATCAGTTGCTTTCAGCACACCCTTGCTTAAATCCTCAACTCCTCCCCATGGATCATGAATATCCAAAGTATGAAGATCTAAAAAAATTGAATTAATCGTCAAATCTCTTCTTCTTGACGCTTCTTTCGGCGAAATATTGGAAGGAAAAGAACAATCAAATCCTTTATGACCTTTCCCAATTCTATTATCTACCCTGGGAACAGAAATATCCAAATCAATATTCTTGTATACTGTCTTGATTATTCCAAAACTTGCCCCAACAAAATTAACGTCAAAACCATTGGATTTTAATATGTCTGAAATTTCGTCTATTGATAAACCATAAATTTCTATGTCAAAATCTTTTGGAATACGATCACAAAGATAATCTATGACACCCCCTCCTACAAGATATACAGGAAAACATTTAAAATACTTATTTGCAAAATCTTTGACTGTATCTAACATAATATCTCCATGACTATCTTAGTCATCATCCTACTATGATCTTTACAGCAAAAAATACGTTTAGTCAACTTTTTTTTAAAAAAAACATCAAGCTACTTCATCAACAGATGTGGCCTTACTAATCTTTTTCAAAATACTCTGTCTTATCTGGCATGCTCTTGCTTCTTTTACACCTATTTGTTTTCCAACTTCTACTAATGTATATCCATCAATATAAAACAACTTCAAAAGATCCAATTCTCGCTCGCTTAAATTAGCACGTTCAATAATTTCTCGAGCAAAAATACCATCATAAAAAGCCTCATCTTCAACAACTACATCTTCTAACTCATCATATAATCTATAATCCTGATGCATAAGTATAAATTTATTGTATTCATCAAAACTCATTCCAACTTCTTCTGCAATTTCGATATCTTTAGGATATCTACCCAATTTAACAAATAATTTATCTTTAGCTATTTCAATATCATTGATCTTTTTTCGTTTTTGTTTATCTATAAAATCACATCTTCTCAGTTCTTCCTTGATTGCCCAAACCACTCTTGCCTTAACACATCTTGTTTTTTCAGATCTAATAGAATTTAAAATACCCATCAATCCAGCCGAAAACAAATCATCAAATGAAATATGGTCTGGCGTAACCGTCGAATATGACCTTGCAACACCCTTTGCTATATCAATATATTTCTTTACCAAATCATTTTCTTGAATATTATTCATTTACTATAATCAAATCCTTACTCATTTTATTCCCCTTCTTTTAATCTCATCACAAATTACTTGCTTCATCCTTTTCAAAGCAACATCTATTGCTCTATCATTCACACAAATACACCCTGGATTCCTCTTGTATGGACATCTGTTTTTATATCCATCAGTATAATCACAAGTCTCAAACTTTCCTTGAGCTTCACATACAAAAACAAGCCCATCATCCAACAACATAATATCTACTTTTGATACTTTACTCATTTATATTATCTGCATAATAAATCGGCATTTCCCATCTCAACCCTCAATATTGTCAACTTTTAATATCTTACTCCATATAATCAGTTACATCAACCGCCAATGGTCCATGGGAATCACAAACAACAATAGCCCTTCCATCACTATCATAACCCAACACAGACCCATCTGTGCTAATCTGTATAATACAAGTCAATCCTTCCGATTGTGCTGCCTGCATCGGACTATGATACTCTTTCCCAATACTATACCCTTCTCCTTTATCATTACCCCATCCCCACGCTTCTGCGAAATTGTCTGTCTTCCTGTCTTCTTGATATAATTCTGCTATATCACCATTCTCATAGGCAATATACTCTTGACCTTCAGAAAAAAAATACAAAAATTCCTCTCCATCAACCCCAACATTAAGACGGTCTTCCCCATATTTATCAATCAATCTTTGAAAATTTTCACTTCTCATTTTTACTATCCTTTTTCTCAACATCTTGTTGAATATCTATACTGATTTTCTGCGAACTCGAGTTCGCAGAACCTAATTATTTATAACTATCTCCAACTTCTTCAAAAATCCTATTTGCCTCCTCAAAAGACGCATCTTTTAGTTGCTCCTTCAAAGAACATATTCGTTTAGCATCTCCTATTTTACAAATTAAAGCAAAAGTACTCCATGGCAATTCCCATACCCAATCATGACCCAATTTTTTACATTTCTCTGCCATTTTTCCTATGTTAGTCAAAAATTGAAATTGTCTTCGACTAATCTTTAGTATTTTAGAACAAAATTCATCAACTGAAGAACAATCAAAATCACCATATGATTTATTTTCATACACCGAAAAAACCAATCTACATCGTTCTTTCATATTCATTTCCAATAATCTAGTTTGCTGCTTAGCCAATTCAATCATATTGTTTCCCATCTAAACACATCCTTTCATCAAATCTCATCCAAAAATCTTATTTGGTCTCTTCTCAATTTTCTAAATGAATCCTTGATATTCAATTCTGGCCAAAAGTCTACTATTATTTCATCTCCATGATTTTCTATTATACATCCAGTATATCCATAATAAACAGAAGCAAAATCTTTAACTTCAATTTTTTTATTTATTAAAATTGTCATTCCATATTATCCTTTCCCAAATATGCTTCCACACATCTTGGACAAGCACATGGACCATCAACACAATGTCCAGTTTCTATATTTTCAGCAGCTTCAATTCTTTCTTGCTCCCAAGATTCCTCATCTTCATTTTCCATCACTTTATTATGCTTCTTCTGTTACAATATCTGGAGCAACAATATTGAAAGAAATCAATTCATAACCTGGTTGAACCTCCATCACCCCATCTCCACGGTCTTTAACGATACCATATCCACATGGAGCACATACAATCTCATCCATAGCTTCAACAATCCCAATATCAAGATTTATATCTGGGTCTCCAACTAATAAAATCTCTCCAACTATAGTATCTCCGTCAATATATGGAATAGGCTTAATTTGATGTGTAACTTTTGCCAATCTTATTTTCCCATCAGCAGAATTACCCAACATTCCCAAAACTATCTTATCATCATCAAATTTATCTTTAATTGCTTGTTCCATGATTTTTTTAGGAATAATAAAACCATTTTTATTTGGTTTATCAACACAACCCATCTTTACTGTTATCGTTTTTTTAGTCATTTAATCTCCTTTGGGCACCCAATCTAAACATTTCATTCTTAAAATATTCATACCCCTTTTTGAAGAAATCATATCCTATCTTAATAGCTGCTTCTTCAGCACTTTTTCTGTCCTCAAACACCCAATCCAAACATGCAGTAGAGGAATATCCTTCCGTGTCAAATGCTACTACATCTTCTCCCGAATATTCATCTTTCTCTATCCAATAACAATCACATTCCACTACACTAAGCATTTTGCTAAAATCAAAATTTCCACTTTCCATCCCATGATAAAAACTATCTATAATTTCAGAAAAACAACCTTTATCCCCTCCAAATGTAACTTCGATAAAAAACAATTTCTTCTGATATTCATTCCCTTCTTCATCTGTTTCAAAATCTATCTCACAATATTTCTTTACTTTTTCAATATCCATCTCAACCCTCCATCAATAAATTCTTCTCAACCTTACTATGCATCCAATGTTCATCCGTTTTTACATGATTCGCCCTTACAAATTTAGCTACCCTATTCTTGAATTCATCGTATCGAAATGAACAAGCATGTCTAACAACATATCCCTCTTGTTTATCTTTATTAATTGATAAATTTTTCAAAATATCAACATCAAACTTACCCCTATATAAAACTGGAACATGAACAATCCCTAAAAGTTCAAACCATTCAATAGTTTCATCCCAAGATAAGCAAACATTCTCATTCCATATTGAAAAACCATAAAAATATGACTTCAAATCCTTATAATTTACAGAATGTTTCGCATATAAATTTTCCCCACAGACCCTCCACCCAACCGGTATATCGTATCTAATATCAGACCACATATTTTTTACCCATGCTCTGCTAGGATGACTCAATCCATCAACACTTCTTGCATGGATATAATCTCTATACATGGTACAATTCTCACCGTCCATTTTCTCAGTAACAACAATTTCAGACCCAACAAAACATGATATATCAGTCAACACCTTATCATCTGAAGCAACTGTCTCGGACCAAGGAAAATGAAATGTTCTAGGATATTTATATAACTTTTCCATTTTCTTACTCCTTCTACTATCCCCATTGACGAATAATCTTAAACCACGTTACGGGTACACGCTCCACAGGCACCCACCCGTCGACATATACCCACGCATAATGGGGGTCCGTATCCAAGCACGACACACGACCATTAGCACCGACAAGGTCCCTACCTGACCCGCTCTTTCCACGGCGAAACCGAATCACGGTATTAAATCGAATAGATTCTTTTTGTTTAGCTATGGTCATCTTATCATCCTTTCATCAGCAACTGCCAACAATATGTTGCATTCTTCATGCCAAATTTATGAGCACAAAATCATTAGTTTTTTATGACAGAATGGATACTTTTTGCGTGAAAAAATTGCGTACCCTAAAAAACCCAATGATTTCAAATAGAAAAAATTGCGTACTTTATTGACCTTTTTGCGTAAAATTAAAACCAAACTTATCAATAACCCAAGCCATAAGGATCCCATCCTATATTAATCTCTCTTTCTTTTTTTTGTGATACATATGTAACAGGTATTGGCTCAATCCTTACCTCTTGAGGATAAAAACTATACATAACTAGTGACCATTGTACAAAATCTAATTCTGACATCCACCTTGTCTTAAGCAATTGAGGTGTCAATTTCCATACTTCTCCTATTCTTCGAACAGGTTTCGTTTCACGTGAAACATACTCAAGACACGGATAAACCCCACAATATTTTTCCACTTGTTCATTTGTTGGCCATTCCGGACAAGACTCTCTTTCAACTTTCTCATCTTCAATGTCCGAAATCAAATCTTCAGCATTGCAAATACTTTTAAATTCATATTTTCTGTCACAATTTTGAATATGCATTCTCAAAGATTCTATAGCCTCATCACAGTCTTTCATGTCATCAAGCCAATCAAATTCACTACTATCTCTCCATGTTTCCTTCCATCGATATATTTCATAAAATTTATTTTCCATTTTATTACTCCTTATATAGGCCAAATATACGGAAGGTCCGGTGATTCAGACCATCCAAATTTACTGTACCAAACTGAGTCTTTTCGAAGCAAATTACTCCTATGAGATGCATGTAAAGCTTCATCTCCCAACCATAACGGAAATTCAACAGATCCAGTATTAATAATCTCCATTGTATTTCGATATCCTCTCAAAATCCACTCCTTAATCATGATATTACTATACAAAATAAGTGCATTTTCATATCCACGCCACATTTTAATAGCAGGATGATTTGACCATCCTCCACCATTTAATATCGTATTCAAAATTTGACGTGCTTCTACTCTCTGCTTTCCAAGACGTTTATAATCTAACACTTTAGAAATATTAACAAAATCAGAATATGGTAAAAAAGTTTGCATTATATATCCTAATATCATTTAACCTGCATCTTGCAAGTTATCACAATCAATATTACTACTTAAAACTGGTTTGTCAACATTTTTTTTATTCTTGACCAGAATCCCCTTCCGATTCAGAATCCCCTTCCGATTCATCAACTAAATCTACCAGATATTCGTTACCAAATACAATTTGGTCCTTTTCTCCATCTACAGACTTAAATGCAATAATCCGATATCCCGTTATATCTTCCATATGCCTAAATAAAGAAATCGTATCTATCAAATTTGTACTTGACGCTAAATAATCCATACACACTAGTGATAACGCATGACCATCTTTATCGGTCTCACCAAGATCCTTGGCACGATTTATCGCATTTGTAACAACTTCATCTTGTCCACTATAGAGACTAAATGCCCTACGAACCAAAGTTTCTCCAGTAGATTGCTGTCCTTCTTGCCCATCTCCACCAGACCCATCTCCACCAGATGTTATCCCTTTCTCTTCTTTTTTGGCTCGAGAAATCATTTCTTCTATTTGTTTAAATGTTTTACCTTCCACACGCTTTTTCCAAGATTTAGCATTCTCCTTAACTACAAATCCCATTAATAACCGACATTTTGCCCAACCAATACCTCTGAAAAAAGCCTGCATAGCAGGTGTCATATTTTCAAACCATGCTTGCAATTTTACAAGATATTGAGCCTTGCGAAGTGTAAAATCTAACTCTTGTTCAACATATTCTTTCCAAGAATCAAAACCCCAAGAACGATATCTATTATTAGTATAAACATCAGCTAAAACAACTCCTAACTCCCAATAATTTTCTTCAGCTTTATTTTTTAACTCCAACACCTTTTCTCTGATATCAGCAAATTCAACATCAACAATATTGGCATTTTCTACATCACCTACCGAACCCGAACCATCATTGTTGTTAACAACGGTCAATCCTGCTTCGTTCACTTTTTGAATTCCTTGTTCATCGCTCATCGTACAGCCCTTTCTGTTGTCTGGTACAAAACCATCATTTCTTTAAATTTTCTAACCCAGTTATCAAAACCGCAAGTGCTTGCCAACAATGTCCCTTAACTCCATATAATGGACCAGGTTCTTTTTTTGTACCCACTTGCGGTATCTTACCTCCACCTAATGGTGAAAATCTATCAATCACGGCACTTTTTATATTCGCATCAGTAACCGCTTTTCTACTACCAGTTTTAGGATTAACAAATGTTCTCGCTCCACACAATGTTATTTTTTCATCTCCTCTTAAAATTTCGATAGATTTTTTCCTAGTGCTATATTCGTAAGCCTCAACGAATCTACCTATCCATTTTACCGTTTGAAAAGTTGACTTGCCAACCACCAAACCCATTGACTCAATATCTTCAATAAAAAAAGCTTCCCACGTCTCAACATCAGGAATCAGAGGAAAATCACCTTCCACTCTTAATATGGAACGAACAATTTCATTTTTAAGTTCACTAGAAAAAATAATCTTATCATCTACATTATCAAATAACACAAATCCACTTTTGTTTGTACCAGGGTCAACACCACAAAAAACAGCCACAACTCAATCTCCCAACTATTTTATTTTTTACGTCTATATCCTTTAGGAAAACAAATATCTCTACCAGGACAATATTTAGGTCTACCCTTACTCTTTAACTGACAATCTTGAAGTCTATCAAATCTATCCTCTAGCCATCCATACAAGGACGCCTCATCCTTGAAAAAAGGCTTACCAACCTCTACCTCCATTTTATATTTATCGCACATCCTTACAGCTTCTACGCACATCAACGCTAATCTTTTCAATCTATCAACAATACTTTCATCATATAAAATCTGATGTTCCATTAATGATGACTTAAAATATGGTACTTCTTTAAATTTATAAACTATACGTGACCTATGAATATCAGTAGCCCACATTCCTAATTGCACTTGATTAACATGATCTATCCTTGCAGCACCACCTAAACATGGATCCAAATCATCCCGTGCCGTTACTTTCTCTGTTTTTAGTTCAAAAACTTCTTCTTCATCATTAATCAAAAGTATCGCATCCAATTTTGATACTATACGATACTTTAGCATCCTGATTTTTACCTCATCATATTCCCAATCTTTACCTTCCGGCTTGGTACCCCAACCCCTAACAATATGACGATCTTCATCATCATTCACTTGATTCCAAAAACTAGACCTAACAAGTTTAAAAATTTTATGCTCAAAATCTTTACCAAGTGGAACCTCTAGTGGAAAATATTTTTTCCATGCACCTAAAAATTTTACACCCAAACTGGGTAAAGCTGACTTTTGAAATACAGAATGAACGGCTTTACCGTATTCCATATTCCAAAGTCCTTCAGCATTTACAATATCATTTATTTTAACAAAAGACTTAATAGCACATAATCTAGGACACCAATATTTTGTACCAGAAGCATAGAGCCAAAATTCTTTCCATGTTTCATCTTGTGGAACTAATGTCGCTAATCTACTATCAGAGTTGTTCTTACTCCATTTTTCTAATAGTAAATCTTGAACAATTGTAGAACGAACAATTGTAGAATTTTCTTTAGCTTCATCAATAATTTTTTTACATATAACATTCCCTAACATTCAGCCTCCTGACAACAATCAACATTTACACAATACTACACAAAAAATAGTTAGTAAACCAAAAATTTAATTAATATCACCCCTTCTTCCGGAATCCTTGTCCATTTCCTTAATAAAAAACTTTATATGAAAAACCTTATCTTCATCAGAAATACCAGAATAAAGCTGTCTCATCTGACCAACCCAATGTTCACCATTAGCATACCCATCCATTTCAGAAATAATCGGGTCTCTTCTGAACGCACCAATAGTTCCTGGTCTAACCGTCTGCACTTCTACTTTAGCAAACGGTATGTTTCTTTGCCCATCTATAAACTTGGAAGTCAAAACAATTTCCCCTCCCCTAACATGTGGACAATTATCACCATATTTCCTAACAATACCACAAGCCTTACCATCCATAATCTGTTTTGTCTCAAATCTTGTACATGCAAACATTTTTTATAATCCTTTCAACTGCGAACTCGAGTTCGCCTACACAATATGAATCCAAATTCAATTAAACTTCATATTTTTCTTTTTGCTACTACCATTATTATTAAATGATAAACAATTAACACATATATTATGATCTATAGAATTCATATGCCCACACTTACAAACCCATCCCTTTTCTCTGAACATTGAACTTAAATTTTTGCCAACATTAACAGGATCATCTAATTTTTGTGAAATCTTTTTCCTAATAACATTGGCAGCAACTTTAAAAGAATCAGCATAATATTTATCACTAACCCATAATCTAATCATTAATACATGTATATTTTTAAAATCATCACCATCTTTAACTGGTTCTATATTTCTACTTGCTATTATTTTTTTTGACCATTCAACATTTTCAATCCATTTTTGTAACAAACATATAAATTTCTCTGTATCATTATTACTCTCAAATAAATGAATCACAAAATCATATGCCTGGAATTTAATCAATTCTCCATTTTCATTATCTAAAGCCTCTTGTTCTACAAACTCAATATTATCACCCAATTTTCTCAAACACAAAATTGCCTTATCTCGAGGCATACCTATCAATATTTGATCATATTCACCCATAATATCACCATAAATTCCCTTTCCTTCCCCCTAAATAATATGGGTCAAACAAAATAGATGGTTCTTTTTTCTTCAAATATTTTTCATCCAATTCAACATTTTTATACTCATCAACACCCTTCTCAATATGTTCCCACGCATAACCTATTCAACATGGCATCTCTCTTATCCTGGCCCACATTGGCCATTCATCAACAATATCACCTTTTCTACTTTTAGAACCATTTTTCTTTGCCCAAACAGTCCCCATCTGCTTGAAAAACACCTTACAACCAAGAAGTTTAGCATATGACATAATCTTCTCAGCATTATTTTCGTTCATTTCCCTTGCTTTTTGACCAGATTCTCCACCAATAATCACCCATTCAATCCCACGAAGATTAAAAAAATCATCCTCTACTGGAGTAACATAAGGACTAAAAATATCACCAATTAATGGCTCAAAAGATACAAATTTATGTTCAACATTCGTACCTCTCAAAATATTAATTCTATTAACTGTTTGTCTCAATCCAACAGATACACCGTACCAAACATGGTCAAGAAATCCATTCCTTTCTTGAAAATATCTATTCATTCTCTGAGCTCTTTTTGTCAAAACAATATACTTATGATGATTATATTTATTCATTGCATCATGCATATCATCAATAAAACTAAATGGCACTTCAGAATGAAAAGGGTCTCCCATCGAACATATAAAAACCCATCTAGGTCTAGTCCATTCACCTAATTTTTTAAGCATATCTGGATGACAACGAACATCAAATCCATCCTTATAATTCTTTTGACCCATTGCTTTCAATCGCATAGCCATTTTTTCAGCATAACAATTATCACATTCTGGACTAACCTTTGAACAACCCGTCACTGGATTTAATGTTGCATCAGTCCAATGAATCGCACTCTTATCTCCCATAAAAACTTATCCTTTTATCAACTCTTCCATATACCCATTTCTATTTTTGTCTTTCTGTACTCTCTTTTTCTTTTACTGTTCTTCTTTACAACTTCAACTCTTGTTCTTTCATCACAAATCATAACTTTAATATCTTTATCATATAATTTCTTCAAATCATCAGATACTTTTCCAATTACAGATTCATACAAACAATTTGCTGGTAATCCTTCAGTATCAATATGAACAACCAACATATCACCAGGATTAATACTAACTTTTGTTACTTCTTTTATTTTTATAACATCATTAATTACAAAAGAACCATCACTTTTAGGCATACAATATGCCATTGAAGTAAATTCTTCACCACCAATATCTATACCTATTTTTTTGAAATCTTCTTCTAATGTCGTTCTCATTTTATCAACCTTCTAAATTCCTCAAAAACCCTTGCTGGAATCATTACCCAATCCCTATCGGTGGTACTATCAAATTCCCCTCCCTTTATTTCTATAGCCAATACAGGTTCACAATTATTATCTTCTGCTTCTCTGGAAATTTTCTTTAACCAGTCCCATTTAACAGAAATACTTGCTTTTTTAGTTTGTTTTGCCTCAATCAAGAATTCTTTATCTCTCACATAAACATCCCTTACATCTCCTTTTGAATGATAATTAGCACCAGACCCACCAACACGCTTACCACCAAATCTTTTAGCTAACCGATTCTCTTGTTCTGTTGGACTTCCACCACTACTACCAATATATCTCCTAGGTTCATATTTTCCCATCTAATATCCTATCCAATAAAATCTTCCTAAGCTTTTCGAAAGTAGCTGATTCTTCTATTCTAGCCATAGCATCCTTTTTTCTAGTATATTTTTCATTACCAACATACCATGTCTTATTTGAACCATCTCCAACTTCTCTATACATATTTAATTTAGAAGCCATACCAATAACATATTTTAATTCATCTATTTTTCCAGCATTATCCCCTGCAATCCACATATAATAGCTACCCATTTGTTTTGCAGGTGCCGTCTTGTTCTTTTCGGTCTTATAACTAACTTTCACTCTAGTACCAATTTCAGACATCAAATCCTTACCAAAAATATCCTTATCTTGTTCCTCTTTAGTCCATTTTGATGTCCAAAAATTTACAATTGTACTAGCAAAAAACAATTGTCCTTTTCCTGATGTCATCACACGATTATCACCGAATGATGACCCACCAATTTTTTCCCTAAATTGATTTATCCAAATATGTGTTGGTGCTCTACCTTTTGACTTCATAACAGAAGTAATACTAGATAACACTTTCCTAATAAACTTATTCATCAGTCTCGCTTGCAATCCTTGTTGCCATTCAGCTAAACTATTCTCAATTTCTGCAGATGGTGTCATAGCAGCAATAGAATCAAGCACAAACAAATCAATTTCTCCAGTTCTTACTAAACTCTCATATATATCACATACCTCCTCTGTTGTTTCAGCTTGAACATACAATAATCTACGAATATCAACACCCAATTTTGCAGCCCATACCTTATCGAACGTCCCTTCTGGGTCAAAAAATACAACACTAAATTCTTCATACGAATTTTCTTTATATCTTTCTAATCGTTTTTTAAAATCAGATTCTTTTTCATCATCATATTTAATAGGCTTAAAAATCCCACGACTAAAACAATCACACTTTCCTTCTGCACTCCAGTATGTATCACCTTCTGAATCAACAACTTCTGAAACACTCAAATCTTTTACTGGCCTATAACAATTTGCACATATATTTTGAGCAAGTCCTATTACCCGTAAAGCATTTGTTGTCTTTCCAGATGATTCATCTCCAGCAAAAATAGTTGTTCTACCAACAGCAATACCACCACCTAATGCCCTATCAAAAGATAAACTACCTGTTGACAATCTAGGTATATTCTTAACAGAACCAGCACTACCAATTGTTCCAGAACCATGTTCTTTGTTGATCAATCTCTTAAGCACTGAAAGGCCAGGACGCTTTGTGTCCATTTTAGTGTCCATTTCATATCCCTTTGTCGCTTTCTAATGATTTAATTCTAGAAAATTGGTCTGCAATATCAGAAGCCATATCATCAGATATAACCTCAAATATTTCTACAATATTATCATTATCAGAAATTGGTATTTCTTCCATTGTATCTACTTGATGAGATTCATATTCTTTAGCTCCCTTTAACGTCAAACCATATGAAATAAATATATTCCTATCCATACAGGCATTCAAAATACCAATTGTATTTGCTTCAAATTGTGGCTTATATTCTTTTTCTTCAAGTCCATATTCTTCCCTTTTAAGCATTTCCAAAATAAAATCTTTAACAGCTCTTTTAACAATAGAATAATCATCACTATTATCAAATTTCACTTTAACAGAAAGCTTAATCCTACCAAACTCATATTTTCTAAGAAAAATTGTTCTTCCTGCACTAAATCCATAAGAAAACAAATCAGTACGATTAGAATGAACACCTATCTTACCGCTTCCGTTATGATAACCTGAATATCCTTTTGGTTCACCTCTGTATTTTACCAATTTAGACTTACAAACATTACCTTCATTTTCAATTTTCATCTTTTCCTCCTCATTCAACAAAACAATATATTTACAACCTAAAAAACAGTTTATCAACAAACATTTACACCTAACTTACTCCATTCTTTAACTATTTTATTATAAATTTCTGTATCAAGAAATAGAATAATACCTCTTGATTGCAATACCATTTTAACAATTAAAATCATACCAATACTATACAATCTTTTTCCTCTACCAGTTTTAAATGGTGTATCAGGTATAACACCCGATTTAATCCAATTTTTTACTGTAGATACAGGACGACCAATATTTTCAGCTAAATCATTAATTGAAAGACCAACACACTTTTTGCCATTAACAATAATATAAATAGGACCATTATTGCGTTTTCTTGGTTTAGATTTTGGTATTTTTCCTTCAGCTCTTAATTTATCCATCTCAGCTTTTTTTTTAGCCCTATTTAATCTTGCTAATTCCTTTGCACGCTCTCTCACCTTGGAATCTTTTTGATATCTTTCTTTCTTTCGTTCTGAAATTTTTTCTCTGTTTGTTTCATAATACATACGTTGATATTCTTTTCGGCTATCGGAACTACTACTCATAAAAACATTCCTTCCATCCCCAATGTTCCGAAAATCAAGACACTTCTGTTCCAATTTTCCTATAGAACTTCTGTCTGCGCCTCCATTTCGGTAAAAGCTGGGGAATATTCTCATCTACAACATCAACTATAATAGGTTTAGGTTTTTCTTTACAATTACCAACTCTCCATGGACAATAATGTTCACATTTTTCCTTGTCTTGATAACACCACCTTCTAGCGCGACCAACTATTTGTTCTATATCTCCCATAGGCATCGAAAGAACCAACACATCAAGCGCTTCAACATCAAATCCTTCTTCAATGCTCTGCTTAGTTGCAAAAATTACATTAGCACGTTCTGCTTTATCAAAATCAGCTTCTGTTCTTTTGACCATTTTAGGGTCACCTTTTTTATGCCTACTATTTGATTCTTCCCATACTTCTCCAGAAAACCATTCACCAGTACAAAAATCAATAGTAGGTTCAAATGGCAAATCAAGGTCAAATAAAGAATTCATCAACATGTCACTCATAAGTTTCAAATGATAAAGTCTTTCACTAACAACTATTATTTTACGACCATTTTGAACAGCCAATACTAATTGATCAACAATATCTTTTGCTCTAAACTGATCCTTTCCAAGCTGAGTTAAAATTTGAGCACTATTCAAATTATCAACTGATACATAATAATTACCCCTTCTTATCGGTTTCAAACATGAATAAGTCTTTAACACTCTCAAACCAGGCACTTGCGCCTTAGTTTTAGCAGAATATGTAACATCACTTATATGATTAAAAAATACGTCTTGTGCACCATCTTTTCGTCTAGGAGTTGCTGTTAAACCAACTCTCCATGCAGCATTAAATCTAGGTAAAACAGATGACCATGAAGAAGCAGCTATTCTATGACATTCATCACTAATAACAATTCCAAATTCCGATTTATATATCCTTTCTGGATACTTATGACTATCTTTATCCCTCACTAAAGATTGAAGCATTGCAATAACAAAATCACAATCCTCAAATTCACATTTATTCTGACGAATAATTCCAACTTTAGCATCTGGCATAAATTTTTTTATTCTATTCTTCCATTGTTTTAAAAAAAACTCTTTATGAACAATAATTAATGTCTTACGGCCAACACGTCTAGCAAACTCCAATGAAGTAGCGGTATTATGTGTAGGAATACAATTCTTTGTCAAAAAAAGATGATCTGGACTATTTACAGAAATACATGTAGCTTCATCACTTCCAATTTTACAAACAGAATCAACAGCTCTTCCAATTTTTCTTTGCCATTTTGCATTATTAATAATACATTTTTTTCTATATAAACTATGTGGATTCATATTCTTAGGCAATTTAATAATAAGTCTATAACTATAAAACCATTTAGATTTTGAACCATCTTTTTTAGTATATTTAGTTTTCCTATATTTATTTATGCATGTACCACCCAACGAATTTACTATTCTAAAAACAGAATCTGCCATTACCTTTGAAACAGTTGTATATTCAACAATTCCACTTGAAATTGGATAACCATCTGCATCAAATAACCCACGTAATAATGACAATCTATTATTTATACTTGCATATTCATAAATATCAGGAATAAACTTATCATGAGAATTACATCCCATCAACCCGATAGATTTCAATCTAAGACGTAATGAATCATTCTTAAACATTTTAGAACTACTAACATCTTGAGAAATCCTATATGTAGTAGCCCTTCCACTATTATCCTTGCGACGAACAAATCTATTTCCAGGAGGAAGTTTACAATTATTAATTATATCAAAATCCTCAGTAGTAATATAGACAGATCTTAAATCACTTATATTTCCATCACCTAATATTACACCTAATGTATATGGATCAATTGGCAATATATCATTTCTTCCAAAATCAACAGGAGATATATCTGGCAACCAAAATAGTCTTCCACTTTTTTCTCGTAAATCAGATAAAAATAAATCTTTAGTTTTAATTGTAACTACTTTTCCTTTTCTACGCCTAATAACAAATGTCCATAAATGATCACCATCACAATCAATATACGTATTATCAGTAAATTTAATCCTATATAAATCACGTATACCTTGTGAATACACACCAGTCACATTATAAAAATTACCATCAGTTCCTGCTACCATATCATTAACAGTTAATTTTTCTATAGGAATATAACCATTAGATGTTAAAACAGGTTCTCCATTTTTTAATGCCTTTCCAAAAGCGCATCCTGCTTTCAACAAAAAACCATCCCACTTTTTACCCTCCATTCTAGCAAGAAATGTTCTTATTACAGCTTCCTGTTCAATGAAATTTCCAGTTGCCTGATATCTAGTAGTAAAGTCTGACATTTTACTACCATATGATATTTTTAATATTTCATCATGTTCCTTTGTAACATTTTTCCTATACCATGCTCTAGGAACACCAATGAAATCCTCCTTTTCATCATACATATAAATAGGCTTTGGATCTGCCTTTGTAGCAATATCTGTCGTCTTCTTAGGATATATCGTTAATAATTCTTTTATATTTAAAATCTGTTGAGCAGACAAATCATCAATTGGCAACCAAACATTTCCACTTACAACAACTTTCATAATACAACCTCAAAACGGTATATCATCATCATTGGGACCATTAGGTCCTACATATTGACCACTATTACCAAAACCAACTCCATACGTTTTAGGAGGCTCTCTCATGCCAGTTTGCATATTACTACGTACCATCCCTTGTCTTTGTCCATCATGAAACGATTTATTACCTCTATTATCTCCCCATCCTACAAGTTCATCAAGTTTTGCCTGATAATCATCAACATCAATATCAAATACCCCTTTTTTCGAATCTGGGTCTGTATATACTGGTATATCCAATTTTAAATATTCTGGATCTGCACCCCATCTAACAAGATATTCCTCAAAGTGTTCAGGTAAAATTCTATCTACAAAAGACCAATCATTACCTACAATAGGTTCTTTTTTTCCAGTTCTAGTTGTATCCCATATTGTACCAGTCAAATCTTCAATACCATGTTGTTGCCTTATTTCTGCTAACCTTCTCTGTAATGTCTTCATAACACCTGGATTATCAACAGATCCTCTTTTAGCACCTAGTAAAACTCTCTGAAAAGACCTCTCAAATCGGTCACCATTATCATTCTCCCAATATTCATGATGCAATCTTACCCTATTTCCTATCCGTTCAACCTGTCCCATGTCAATAACTGGTAAAAATCCAATAAAATATGCAAAATCCTTTCCACCTTTTTTAGAACAAACAGGACATGGTATCTTTGAGATACCATTTTTTTCTAAACAAATTGCTGTAAATGCCTGAAAAATATTATAAGCATTTTTAAATCTCCATAAACTATGTTCATAAATATTAAAAGGAGAACCATCCAAAAAAAGCACTCGTTTAGTAGCAGATGAACCAGGATTTACTAAATTTGGTTTTTTATCCGTACCCTTTGGTGTTGGAATTGAAAATCTAAATCTATAGAGTCTTTCATTTTCAGTAATCTTATTCCCACTATCACTACTATCATAATCGCTATCATAACTATCATATTCATCTGGGTCTCCCCATCCTTTACTATAAGTTCCAATGCCCATTTTTTCTCCATTTCGTGATCCTATATCACCATCTTTTTAGTGCTCCATTAGCACCATTTGGCGAACTCGAGTTCGCCAATATTTTTCACGTCATATTAACTACTATGCCAAATAGACCAATTATATCTTTAATAAAGAAATCAACTATTAACAAAATCATCATCAAAACTCTCTACAACAACCTTCCAAAACTGTAAATAACACCACATTTAAAGTTTGTCAACTAAAATGGTATCCCATCTTCCTCTTCATTATTTTCCTCTTCTTCAATTTCACCAAACTCCATTCTATCAAAATCCCAATGCACTTTTACTTCTGGCTTTTTATATTGCCCTCTACGAAGTTTTAATGGCTTAAATTTCATTACTTTATCATCTTTATCATCTTTATTTTGTATTAATGCATAAACAGCATGAACATCCTGCCCAATCTCATCAGCTAATGCAATTGTTCCAAGCCTTGCCCCTCCACCCTTCTTCTCTGAAAGCTCAGCAGTCCTATTCTGCTGTGCAAAGCCTATCGCAGCATAGCCAAGCTCCTTGCAACTTCGCTTCATCCATCCAAGAGCCTCCACGGCTCTCTCACGACGATCCCCTTTAATATGTAGGTCATAAATCGAATCAACAGCAACAAGCTCAGCATTACAAGCACGAATTGCAGCATCTATACCACGCGGACTCAAATCATCATCAGAATCCATAATCCACAATCCATCCTTACCAGCCTCACCATTAATTGTATTTACAAATTTTTGCTCCATAACAGTTGGAAGTTGACCAGTAATAACACTATGGTAACTAACATCAGAATGGATAGTAAAAAATCTCTCAGCTATCTCATCTTTACTCATTTCTGGTGAAACAATCAAAACACGTTTATCTTTCATCCATGCATGTCTACCACATATAACACAGACGAACGTTTTCCCAACTGAAGGTCGAGCAACAAACATAGTAACAGTTTTGGGCCATGCACCTGCCGTCATATCATCTATTGTTTTCCACGGAAATGGAATACCCCTATATCCATCAGCAGCCTTTCTATAATTCTCAAGAACCTTTCCTCCAATATCCAATAAATTATGTGGCATTCTATGCCTAGAAAGATCCTGTGCTGCATTCAACAGGGATTCAAGACTAGGAGATAAAGAATCTATACCTTCTGCTTTAAATCCATCATAAACAACTTTCTGAGCATTATATATTACACGACGTATAGCACTGGCTTCTCTAACTATATTTGCATAATGACCCACATTTGACGGTGCAGATACAAAATCTGTCAATTGCGATAATGCAATTGCACCACCTATATTTTTTAGTTGACCTTGCTCTCTTAATCTGTTTCCTAATGTGACATGATCAATAGGTATCCCAGCCTCGAACAAAGAATACATGCCATAAAAAATTATTCTATTGGAATTTATATAAAAATCTTCTTCATTTACATTGGCAAAAACCTCACCCCAACAATCATTATTCAAAAGAACAGACCCAAGAACAGCATTTTCAGCTTCTTCATTATATGGAGGAGTCTTGTTATCTCCCATTTCATCCTCAATTATCTTTCAAAAGTGACCTTAATTTTTGTATAGAACCATTCCTTTGATTATCCCCAATAACATGAACAGGAATTGTACATTCTTCCAATGTATGAATAGTAGAATTCTTCAATGTCAATTCACTAACCCATTCGTGTGGTTCAATATTAGACGTAATTATTGTAACTTTTTTATTTGCATTTCTAGACCTAATTAATTCATCAAAAATAGTTGCACCAAATCCAGTATCATCCATTATCCCTTTTCCAAAATCATCAATTACTAATACGTCTACATCTTTGGAACGTTCCCAATATGTCTCATTGTCATCAAAATATTCTTTACTGGCAACCAATCGCTTCAAATCAGCAGCTTCTATGAATAAAACAGTATTACCTCTTCTACGAAATTCTTTTGCCAATACTACAGATGCACATGATTTACCAGTCCCATTATCACCATAAAATATAAATCCCCCACCTTCTTTTCGCATTTTAGCCATATTAGAAATATAATTTCCAACCATATTCCTAAGACTTTCTTCGCCACCATTATCCGTAAGATTATAGTAGCTCGCTTTCCAATAACGCTTAGGAATACACATTCGTTCTAAATCTTTAATATCTAATTCACGTCTAAATATAACATTGGAAAACATTCTACCAGCCAACCCTTGGCCGTTTTTTTGCACGCTCTGCATTGTACTCACCTACCATATGTTTTTTCTTCTTTGGCTTCTTTTCACCTGGTACATTTCCTAACTTGGCATCAACAAATATTCTATCTCTACCAACCCATAAAAATCTAACATTAGGTGCACCAGAAAGTTTTCCATTACTATTATCAATCATGGCTTGCCAATTATCACAAAACCACTCAACAGTTTTCTCTACAATCTCTGGTCCATAATGTCTTAATAACTTGTTGGCACATGTTATTTCTTCTATGCCCCACCAAGTCTGTTTTTTCTCACTAACATCATCACCTTTATCTACCACAAGCCAATCAGGATTATTTTTTCTTATTCCTTTCACAAACCAAC
>Ga0316578_10000007_pt1 | contig 46913 bp, 40 predicted proteins | sample J0NA_2_FD_203076 | JGI IMG/M metagenome (GOLD analysis project Ga0316578, IMG submission 203076) | Rhizosphere microbial communities from salt marsh grasses in Alabama, United States - J0-2_160517rDrC | ecosystem: Host-associated > Plants > Roots > Rhizosphere | place: USA: Alabama | collected... | reverse complement strand
GACCCCTGTCCCGCGGCACCAGTAGATCCCCGATACGGTGACGGCGCTCGCGCCGGCGCCGTTCTTCGAGCCGATGAACGAGAGGGCATGCTCGAGGTCGTCGAAGAGGAACACTCCTTCGAGAAGCCGGCGCACCACGTGGGATGCCTCGCCGGTGACCTCGACGACCTCCGCGAGCGGCGCTATCATCCCCGGCGCGCCGACCGCCTCTGTGCGGCCGCTCTCCCACGCCGGCTCGTCGACTATCAGTCGCGCGCTGCCGCGCTCCTCCGCCGCGAGAGCGCTCACCAGCTCGACGGCGCCGCCGATCCCATCGACGACGATGCCGTCCATCATGCCGCCGAGCACCGCCTCGAGGGCGCGGCTGTACTCGGGGGCCGTCTTGATCATGTCGGCCAGCGCCCCGCGCACGCGCGGATCGCCGATGCGCAGCACATGCCTCGCGCCCGACGGATACCCCTCGAAATCCTCCTGCATGCGCACGAACAGGTCGTGCCGGCTCCGCAGGCCCGCCGCCTCGGTGCGCGCGCGCCCGAGATGCTCCTCGCGCTCGGTGAGCTCGCTCTCTATCTCGCGCAGCCGCTTCGTCGCATCGTCACGCTCGATCTCTATCTGAGAGAGCCGCTTCTGCGCCTCGCCGAGCTTCTCCTCGCGCGCCGCGCGCTCTCCGGCGGTGCGGGCCGACCCGGTCTCCGTCTCGACGATCCGCTCGCGAAGGGTCCCGGCGCGCTCATCGAGGTCTGTGATGACCTTCTCGTAGTGCTCGACCGTGCTCTGCACCCGCGCCCGGTCCTGTATGAAGTCGAGCTGCGTCTGCTTGAGGTCGATCAGCTCGGCCTGGAGCCGGTCCATCTTGACGCGGACTTCCTCGAAGAGGCCGCCGAGACGGCGGATCTCCTCCTGCTCGCCCTCTATCGATCCGGCGGCCGCTTCGAGCTCGATCCCGACCCCCTCGGTCCGCTCGGCTATCTTCGCCAGCCGAGCGCGCGCCTCCTCGATCTCGCGGCCGGCCCGTTCTATCGTCCGCTGCGCCTCTCCCATCCGCTCGCTCGACTGGATGATCTTCTCCTCGGAGGCCTGGATCTTCCTGCGGACGTCGTACCGCCTGTTCTGGGCCTCGGTATACGACTTCTCGAGCTCGACGAGCCCGACCTTCTCTCCGGAGACGACCCGTTCGCTCTCCTCGAGAGAAAGGTCGTCGCGGTGGGTCGCCTCGAGCGCCGCGGTGAGTTCCGCGTCGGCCTCGCGCTTCGCCGCGAGATGGCCGGAGAGGCTCTTCTTCATCGTGATGACGCTGTAGTTCCTGATCCGCTCGCTGATCCGGCGGTACCGCTTCGTCTTGCCGACCTGGTAGCGCAGCGAGCGAACATTCGCGCCCAGCTCCTCGATGATGTCGTGGAGCCGAAGCAGGTCCCCCTCGGTCAGCTTGAGCTTGCGCTGCGCCTCCTCGCGCCGCATGCGGTACTTGACGATCCCCGCCGCCTCCTCGAACATCTGCCGCCTCTCGCCGTGCTGGTCGTTCAGCACCCAGTCGATCATCTCCTGTTCGATGATCGCGTAGGAGTGGCTTCCCGTGCCCGTGTCGGCGAAGAGCTCCCTGATGTCCTTCAGCCGGCACGGAGCCTTGTTGATGAAGTACTCGCTGATGCCACTGCGGTAGACCTTCCGCGTGATCGTGATCTCCGCGTAGTCGAGCGGGAACGCGCCGCGCTCGTTGTTGACCGTCATGTTGACGAGGGCGTAGCCGGTCGGCTTGTGCACCTCGGTGCCGTTGAAGATGACGTTCTCCATCTTGGTGCTGCGGAGCTGACGGGCGCTCTGCTCCCCGAGGACCCAGCGGACCGCGTCGACGAGGTTCGTCTTTCCACAGCCGTTCGGACCGAGGATGCACGTGATGCCGTTGCGCAATTCAAGTGTGACGGGGTTCATAAACGACTTGAACCCGACGAGCTCCAGTCTGGCAAGACTCACCCTGTACCTCCGCAGGCTGCGATGCGCGTTATTCGTCTTTCAATGTCACGATCTGTGCGTACCCGATACGCGGGAGCGCGAGGAGCGCCATGCGGGCCTGGACCGCCTCCTCCTTCGTCCGGTACTCCCCGGCGTACACGCGGTACCAGGTCTGGCCCCTCACCTCGGCCTCCAGGATCGAGGTGACGTAGCCGTGCTTCTCGAGATAGTCCGTCTCCAATCCCGCGTGCTCCGTGTCGCGGAACGATGCGACGTGCACGGAGAAATGCGATCCTGCGGGAGCTGGAGTCACCGTAGCCGGTTTCTGCTCCGCCTCCGCCTGGGCGGGGGGCTCGGTCCGCTCGGTCTGCTGTCCGGCCGGTCCCGCGGGGGGCGCCTGCTGCTGAGCCGACGGCAGCGACTCCTGCCCGGGAGCGGTTCCGCCCGTCTCTCCGGCGGCCGCCTGGGCCGGCTTCTCCGCCTTCTCCTGCGACATGGCCGATGAATCGGCCTTCACAGCGCCGCTCTGGCGTCGTTCGCTCAGCTCCCGGGCGTCCCGCTGCTTCTGTACGAGCTCCGCTGTGCGCGTGGCACCTTCCTTCTCGTTGATCGTCCGGTGGATAAAGAACCACCATCCGATGAAGACGACCACGACCGCCGCGACTGCGATCGTCACCACCCGCGGCAGGTTGATCCCCCCGGAGCTCTCCTCGCGCTCGTCCCAGAGCTCCTCGGTCTTCTCTATCGCCTCGGGAGCGGGGACCGTCTCGACCGTCTCCTCCTCCTCGACTGGGGCCCTCTCGCGCGGGGCCTGCGGCGCCGCGGCCGGCGCCGGTGCCGCTTCCTCCTTCCCCGCGCCGAAACAGACGAGATCGGCTGGAGGATATCCGGGCGGTATCTCCTGCAGGTTCGCGTGCAGCTGGCCCTCGGCCATCTCCTCGACGCGGCAGGTGAGCAGGATGCGATCGACCTGGCCGGCGAGCGGGTTGATCCGCCCGTCGTCGGTGTGCAGCGTCGAGCAGTATATGACGACGTCGCTGTTGCGCGACAGGAAATCGCGGATCTTCACGAACTCCTTCTGCGCGAACGGAACCGTCCGCGAGACAGGGAACGAGCCGGGACCGACGACGTTGACGTTGTCGATGCCGGTCGGCTTGATCACCGTCCCCAGGGAGCTTCCGTAGAGGAGCAGGTCGAGGAACCCGTGGTCCTCGGCCGACTCGACGAGCCCGCTGAGCCCCGGCGAGAGGAAATCGCAGTCGACGATCAGGACACTCCTGCCGTGCTTGGCCATGACGTGAGCGATCTGAAGCACGGCGAAATCGCGCGAGAGCCTGTTCGCCCCAAGGTTGAGGGCCATGATCGAATGCCCGCCGTCCTCGTGCAGCCTCGTCTCGACCTTCGATCCGAGCTCCATGAACTGCTCGAGCTCGCGCGCGGAGGAGAAATCACCCGATTCCATGAAGGACTGCATCGTCTCCTCACCTATCAGGATCGAGTAGCCGCCCCTCGTCTGTTCGCCGGCGGCGCCTTCGCCGCGCGCCCGTCCTTCTTCACCCATGGTCGTCACTCCCTCCCTCTGATACTACCGATCCCCTCTGCGACGCGTTCGAGAAGGAGCGACTGCTCCTCCCCGGCGACTGTTCTGAGGTCGATATATACGGCGTCCCCCTTGACCCTCACGAGCACTGCCGGGTCGCAGCGGCGCAACTCCTGCGCCAGCCGCTCGGGACCGCCGCCGAGAAGCGTAACCCTCACCAGCGTCGTCGGCAAGGGATTACTGGGAAAGCTCCCTCCGCCGATCGACGATTCGCCCTCTTCGACATCGATGCGCGCGTCCTCCCCCGCCGACGCGGTCAGCTCCACGGCGAACTCCTCGCATCGCCGTCGCAGACCCGCCGCGCCGAGACGTATCATTCCGAGCGAGGGGAGCCCGTCGAACTCGCCCCGCCAGTATTGCGCGAGCACCTGCTCCAGCCCGGCGAGCGTCAGCTTGCCGACCCGCAGCGCGCGCGAGAGATGGTTCGCGCGCATCCGCTCGACGAGATCACGGCGCCCGAGCAGCAGACCTCCCTGCGGACCTCCGAGCACCTTGTCCGCGCTGCACGAGAGCAGGTCGATACCGCGCTCGATGATCGGCACGATGCTCTCCTCGCCCTCGATCCCCTCTTCCTCGAGCGGGAACAGTATCCCGCTTCCCTGGTCGTACATGACCGGCACCCCGCGCTTCGCTCCGAGCGATACGAGATCGCCCAGGGGGACATCGCTCGTGTAGCCGACGACGCGGTAGTTGCTCGTGTGCACCTTCAGCAGGAGCGTCGCGCCGTCATCGATCGCGCGTTCGTAGTCGCGCAGGTGCGTGCGGTTCGTCGTTCCGACCTCTATCACGCGCCCGGCGGCCGCTGCGAGGATCTCGGGGAGCCTGAAGCTCCCGCCGATCTCGACGAGCTCGCCGCGCGAGACGGCGACGGCGCCCCTGCCCGAGCCCGCCAGCGTGTCGACGGCGAGCAGGACGGCGGCCGCGTTGTTGTTGACGACCAGCGCATCCTCGGCGCCGGTGAGCAGCCTCAGCAATCTCGTCACGCGCCGCAGGCGCGAGGTGCGCTTTCCGTCTGTCAGGTCGAGTTCGAGGTCGGTGCACCGCGCGGCCGCGGCCGAGATCGCCTCGACCGACCGTGGTCCGAGCCTCGCGCGACCGAGGTTGGTGTGCAGCACCACTCCTGTCGCGTTGATCACCGTTCGCAGACCTGTGTCCCCGACGGAATCGATCTCGGCCAGCGCCTCGTCGGCGATCCGCTCGAGCGCCTCGTCCGGGCCGGACGTGAGCTCGACGGATCCGCCCCGTATTCCCTCCCGCCAGGCATCGATCCTGTCCCTGACGATCCGGGTGATCCCCGGCCGCGAGAGACGGTTTGTCCTGTCGCGTATACGCTCGTCCTCGAGGACACGCTCGACGGATGGTAACTTCTTTAATGACTGATGGATATCCATCCCGCCCATACCCCCTGCCACCATAAACCTGCCCGTTTCTACCATATGTTGTGGTTCCAGTCAACTGTTTTAACAATATGTTGTAAGATCGCCGGGGGTGCGATCCGCCGGCGATAACCCCTCTGTACCCTCGTTGATGACCCTGGAGTGATCACCTGAGACGGCCCCCGGGAACGCTCCGGGGATTGCCCCGGCGCCAGCCCCGGACTCCCCCCGGGAGACAAGGACCATTTGCGATACCGCCATCGTTCCGGCGCCCCCGGGGGAGCGGGAACGTGTATGATCCCGTCATCGTTCCGCCGCCCCCGGGGGACCAGTACCCGTTTCTCACGGATAACCGTTCCCATGCCCCGGGGGAATTGTCCCTTGCTACGGATCGGCCCCATCTGGTACACAACAGTCAGGACCGGACCCGCCCACGAGGAGGACCGATGCGAAGACTCTCCTTACTGCTGTTTCCCGCTATCCTGGTGATCCTGCTGCTGCCGGGATGTGCCGGCCGGCCGCCGGCGTACGAGCATCTCTACGAGGGACTGATCGAGGAGCTCGCTCCCCCCGATGCCGGCGTGCTCGCCGGCCGCAGGATCGTCCTCGATCCGGGGCACGGCGGCGCCTTCGACGGAGCCGTCGGTGTAGACAGCCTCACCGAGGCGGAGGTCAATCTCGGCGTCGCGCTCTACCTCTGGGGACTGCTCAGCGAAGCGGGGGCCGATGTGATGCTCACACGCAGCACGGACCGCGATTTCCTGCCCGACTCGACCGGCGAGACGGCCGACGACCTCGCCGTGCGGGTCCAGCGGGCGAACGCCTTCGCACCCGATGTCTTCCTCTCGATACATCACAACGCCTCGCCCGAGTACAACAGGGGCAAGAACGCTGTCGAGCTCTACTACCGGGCCGACGACCCTCTCGCCTCGCTCGAGCTCGCCGTCGACCTGCACACGCATCTCGCCCGCAACCTCGGGATCGATGAAACGGGGATCCGGCCGGGGACATATTTCGTCTTGCGCCGCTCGACGGCGGGAGCGGCCGTCCTCGGCGAGGCGAGCTACATCTCTCATCCCGCCGTCGAGGAACGGCTCAGGATCGCCGCCAAGCAACAGCTCGAGGCCGAGGCGTATTACCTCGGGCTCGTCTCGTACTTCTCGCGTGGAGTCCCCGTCATCGACACGGTCGGGACGACCGGCGAGACGATGACGGCGCCCGGAGCTGTCGTCTGCCGCATCACGCCGGCGGCGGGCGTGCCCGTCGATCCTGCCTCGATCACTGCCTCGGTCGACAGGCGCACACTGACCCCGGTGCTCCTCTCCGGCGGGATCGCCGCCTTCGACCTGCCGGCCGACCTGCCGAACGGACCGCACGAGCTCAGGATCAGAGCGAGCAGCGTGGCGGGTGCGACCGGCGTCCTCGGCCCCCTTCACATCGTGATCGACCGGCCGGCGGCGTTCATCCTTCCCCTGCCGCGGCAGGTCCCCGCCCCCGGAGAGCCGCGCCTCGTGCGGGTGCTCGTCCTCGACGGCGAGGGCCGGCCGGTCGCCGACGGCACCTCGGTCACGGCCGAGGGCCCGGCGAAAGAACTGATGGCCGTGCGCACGCGCGGTGGCACGGCAGCCTTCGAGATCTCCCCGGAAGCGAAAGGCACGCTGACGGTCTCGGCGGGAGGAGCGGCCTCGGGGATATCGATCGAGCCCCTTCCCTCGGCCGCCGGCGCCGTCGTCCGTCCCATCGATGCGCTGACCGGCATGCCGGTCGCCGGCGCGAGCGCGATACTCGAAGGAGGAGGCCACCAGAGCGCCGGCGAGGACGGGCTCATACGGCTCTCCCCCTCCGATTCCCTCCCGCTGACCGTCAAGGCCCCCGGATACCGCTACCTCTTCGAGGGGACCGCAGCGGATACGGCGTTCATGGAGCCGCTCTTCGGCGGAGCGCTCCATGGCATGCGGATCTCGATAGATCCCGACGGCGGCGGACCGGATGACGCGGGACGCGGGGCCGGGGGGCTGCGGGGGGCCTCGGTCGATCTCGCCCTCGCGCGCATACTCGAGACGGCGCTCGAGGCCGGCGGGGCGGCCGTGCTCCTCGCCCGCACGGGAGAGGAGCCGATCTCTATCCACGAGCGCATATTCCGCGTCAACGCCTTCGGCTCGGACATGGCCCTGCAGCTGCGATGCGGCGGAGCGGCCGCCGGAGACTCGTGCGCGTTCCTGCACTACCCGGGATCCGCCAGGGGGACGGCGCTGGCCGACAGCATCGCCGCGTCGGCGGCGCTGATACCGCCGTGCGGCGGGGTGTGCGTCCGCGGTTCGGCCGAGCTGTTCCTGCAGCAGACGGCCTGCCCTGCGACAGTCTTTCTCGCCGGGTCGCTCGACGATCAGCGCACCGAGACGCTCTTCAGATCGCCGCGGTGGATGAGGCTCCAGGTCCAGGCGCTGTTGAGGGGGATCCTCTCCTGGGCGGGCGGCGACCGATTCGCTCCGGTCGAGATGGCCGTGCGCGTCGTGACGGACGACGGCTCCCCGGTCGTCCTCGCGGCCGTGACTATCGACGGCGCGGTGACGCTCCTGACCGGCGACGACGGGACCGCCGTATTCACCTGCTTCGAAGCGGGTACACACGGATGCCTCGTCTCGGTTCCGGACGCCGCCCCGCTGCTGCTCCGGATCGAAGCCGGCTCCGGACCGATCGAATGCATCCTTCCCTGAGACACGACGGGAGATCGCATCCGACGGCTCCGCCGATGGCGCATCGGACGGCTCCGCCGACGGCGCATCGGACGGCTCCGCCGACGGCGCGTAGGGATGCCGGCCGTTCAAGCACCGGGCGCCCTTGACCCCGGCGCCGCGCACCGCGATATTACACTCCAGGAGACACGCATGGGACGGATGAGGGAATACGACAAGGCAGCGCTGAAGCGGCTCGTCTGGCTGATCCCCCTCTCCATGCTCATCCTCGTCCTCATCCTGATCACGCTCGAGCATCTCCAGGTCGCCGACACCTTCTTCAATGTCGGCTACGAGGGGCCGATGAAGCTCCTTCCCGAGATCACGATCCTCGACGACAGCGGGGCCGAGGCGGAGGTCTTCGCCGAGGAGCGGCACGACATGGTCGCCCGCGACGTGGAGGTCTACACGGAGGAGGAAGAGCCCGCGGTCGAGGACGATCACCCGCTCACCCCGTCTGAATCGACCGAGCCGACCGAGGAACCGGTCACCGACGAGTTCCACGGTGAGGACGTGATCCGCAGCTACCCGGCACACGCACCGGTCCCGTACCGGGAGGACTACGTCATCCTCAGGATGGTCAAGCCGGTCTATCCCCCCGAGGCGATCGAGCTGGGGCTCGAGGGGTATGTGCTCGTCGAGGTGTTCGTCAACGAGCAGGGAACGGTGCAGGAGGCCTATGTCCGGAAGGTAAAGGGGATCGAGGCGTTCGAGACCTCGACGGTCGAGGCGGTGCGGCAGTTCGTCTTCAAGCCGGTGCGCGACCGCGGAGCCCCGTCCTCGTTCTGGGTGAGCTTCGTGGTGAGGTTCGAGCTCGGTTACTGACGCCCGCCGCCGCGATCCGCTACTTCTGCCCGCCGACGGTCATGAACCGTTCGGCACGCTCCTGCCGCACGATCATCAGAGGGATCCCCTCGCTCTCGACGAGCTCGAGGAACCGGTGGCGTCTCATCGAGATCGACCGGTCCATCTCCTCGCGCAGCGGACGTCCGGAGGACGCCGACGAGGCCAGGGCCTCGATGACGATGCGGACCCCCTCGTATGCGCCGGTGACGAACCTGTTGATCTCCCCCGGCTCGTCTGAGGTCATCACGCAGGCGGCGAGGTAGCGGCGCGCCTCTGCGTCCGAAGCCGCGCCGGCCGGGAAGACCGCCCCCTCCATGTCGCGCCCGGCCATACGAAGCAGCCTCCCCGAGTTCCACGCAGAGGTGCCGAGCAGCTGCACGCCGAACTCGTAGAACGAGAGTTGCGGGAGGATGAGCACGAGGTCTTCGGTGTCGGACGGGATGAAGAGCGCCTCGGCGGCGGATGCTCTGATCCTGTCGATCTGCTGCTTGAAATCGGTGCTTCCCTGCTCGTAGTACTCGGCCGCGCAGAGCACGCCGCCGAAGCCCTCCGCCTCGCGGCGCAGCAGCACGGCGACGCCGCGCTGTTGCCGCGTGTCGGGGGCGAGGATCGCGATCCTCCGCAGTCCCATGACCTCGCACGCGGTGCGGACCACTGCGGAGAGCTCGGCCTCGAAGTCCGACGGAGCCTGGAAGACATAGGAGCCGATCTCATCGATCCCCTCTTCAGACGCGAGCGGAGAGAACAGGACGACCTTCGATTCTTCCGCTACCTGGGCGGCGGTGATCGTCGTGGAGCTGAGGATACAACCGACGATAGCCTTGACCCGCTCTTCGGCGACGAGGCGGACCGCGGCGTCCCTCGTGTCGAGCGACGAAGCCCGGGTATCCCCGATGACGAGATCGATCCCGTCCGCCCCCCGGACCCTTGCCTCCCGGACTGCGATGCGCGCTCCCCTGACGAACTCCTCGCCGAGGGCGGCGTACCGCCCGCTCAGCGGGCAGAGAAGGCCTATCGAGACCTCGCCGGGCTGCACGGGCGGGCGCACGTCGGCCGGGCGGGTCGTCCGTCCGGTGGCCCGTGACGGCGGGGGGATGCGCGCGTCGAGCGAACCGAGCCGTTCGCGTATCTGACGGGCCGCAGCGGTGTCGGCTCGTGCCTCGACGATGGAGAGAGAACCGAGATAGACGAGATCGACTCCGGGAGAGTCGGGATGTGCCCGGGCGAGATCCTCGAGATCCCGCTCCGACAGCATCGGGACCAGTTCGGAGAGGCGCGACCTCGATCGGGCGGCGACCTCGTCCGGCGGTCCGGTTTCGAGGATGCCGAGCAGACGGTCGGCCGCGGCCGAGAACCGTCCCTTGGCCACATCGACCTCGACGAGTATGTTCAGGGCCTCGGCGTGGATCGAATCGTTCTCCGCGGCGGATAGGGGCTCGACCAGTTCGGCCGCCTCTTCGAGGAAACCCAGTTCGAGCGAGGCGTCCGCGGTCAGCAGCCTGACGGACTGCTCCTCGGCACTGCCCGGGTACCTGTCGATGAACCGCCTTCCGTCGCGCCGCACCGCGCGCAGGTCTCCGTCGGCCGCCTCACGCCGCACAGCGTCGGCGTCCGACGCACGCTGCTGATCCGGCGTGAGGACCACGTCGGTGCGCGGCGCGGGGGCCGCGCACGAGACGGCGAGCAGGAGGGCCGTCGCTATCAATATCCGTTTCTTCATGATTATCCGCATCTTCATGATTATCTGCATCTTCATGACTATCCGCTTCTTCATCCGTTCCGTGGCGGAAGCTCGAAGATCCCCGTGCCGAGGTACGAGCGCGCAAGACTGTGGTAGGACATCGCCTGCTCTATCAGTCTCCCGGCGGTCTGCTCGTCGATGGTGCGTCGCACCGCCGCCGGTACCCCAGCGACGAGGGACCGCGGCGGGACCACCATTCCCTCGAGGACGACGCAGTTGGCCGCCACTATGCTTCCCGCGCCGATCCGCGCACCGTCGAGCACGACCGCACCCATCCCTATCAGCGCACCGTCCTCGACGGTGCACGAGTGAAGGATCGCTCCGTGCCCGACGGTGACATGGTCCCCTATCACCAGATCGGGTCCCCCCGTCGTGCAGTGGCAGACGCACCGGTCCTGGACGTTCGAATACCGGCCTATCACGATCCGCCAGCAGTCGCCGCGCACGACGGCCCCGTGCCAGACGCTCGCGCCGTCGCCTATCACCACGTCGCCTATCACATCGGCCGACGGGGCGATGTAGACATCGGCGCCGATCGACGGTTTCACCCCCTGGAATGCCTCTATCATCGGCCGGCTCTCCCGCGTCCGGATCCGTCCTACTCCCCGCTATCGGGCTCGTCGGCGTCGAACTCCTCAAGCCCCTCTTCCCGGTCGTCTTCCGAGACGACCCTGAGGTTGCGCTTGCACCTGTCGAAGAGCTCCTCATCTATGAAGACCGGCGCCTCGGCGCGCAGCGCCAGGGCGATCGAGTCGCTCGGACGTGCATCGAGATAGAACAGTTCCTCGCCGCGCCGCAGCACGATCCTGGCGAAGTACGTGTCTTCCTGCAGTCCCGTGATCTCTATCGAACCGACCTTGGCGCCGAGCTCCTCGACGATCAGCCGCATCAGGTCGTGTGTCATGGGACGCTCGAACGTCCTTCCGGCGAGCACGGTGAGGATGGCCTGCGCCTCGGCGTTCCCGATCCAGATAGGGACGACTTCATCCCCGTCGTCCGACTTGATCAGCACCACGGGGAAATCGCGCTCCTTGTCGAACGCGATCCCGCTCACGTATACCTGGCGCAGCCCCATGAGATCACTCGCTCCCGTTTTTCTTCACTCGCCCCCGCTTCCCTTCATGCGCTCCTGCATTTCGTCGACGCTCTCGAACTTCGGGTGCGGCGTATTGAGATTGTCTATCATCCATTTCGCCGAATCGACGACGTCCGCGTCGGGATATTTCTTGAGCAGCTCATCGAACGTGCGCCGCGCCTGCACGAGGTCCTGCAGCTCCTCGGCGTAGACGAATCCGATCATGAACAGCGCCTGGGGCGCATACTCGTGGTCGGGGTAGTTGTTGACGATGTTGCGGTAGTACTGGATCCTCGCGTACGGCGTCTCCTCCTCCTGTGCCATCTCCCAGAGCTGTTCCGGCGTGCGCATCGTCTGGAGGATATCCTCGCGGACGAAGTTGACCGGCTTCTTCTCCTCCCTCAGGGAGGCGAGCGTTCGCTCGAGCGCCGCCTTGGCCTTGTCGCTTCTGAGGCGGTCGATGATCTCGCCGCGGACCTCGGAGAGCGGCTTCGGGGCCTCGGGCTTCAGGTCGTTCACGCGAACCAGCGAATACCCGAACTTCGTATGTATCACGTCGCTCAGATCGCCTGCCTCAAGCCCCGCGATCTGGTCGAAGAACTCCTTGTCATCGCCGTAGAACTTCACGTAGCCGCCCGGATTGAAGTACCCGAGGTTTCCTCCCGTCTTGGCGGTCGTCTCGTCCTCGCTCTCCTTGCCGGCTATAATGCTGAACCTCTCGCCGCCCTCGATACGGCGTTTCCACTGGGCGACCTTCAGGCTGTCCTTCGAGAATATATGCTGCGCCTTCATGATCGCACGGTTCATGAACTCGTCCCAGTGCTCGTTGTAGTACTTCTCGATCTCGTCCTCGGTGACCTCGACCTTCTGCTTGATCTCGCGGTCGTAGTAGGCGGTGATCAGTACGGACTTCTCCGCCTGCCGGAGCTGCTCCTTCACATCGTCATCGTACCGGAGATCGGTGTCCTTGGCGGCGAGATACAGGAGCTCCTCGTCGATGATCGTATCGACGTAGCGCGCGCGGCCTTCCTCGCCGGAGAACCGCGACTTGAACTGCGGACCCATCTTCTCGTAGCGGTCGTCGACCTCTCTCTGCGTGATCTTCACGTCTCCGATCCGAGCGGCGAGTCCCGTGTTGACCTCGAGCTTCTTCTTCTCTTCCCCCCCGCATCCGGCGAGCAGCATTCCCGCTACAACAGCCGTAACGGCAGCCGTGACGATCCTCGAAGACATCAGTTCCTCCTTCGTCATCGAACACATCGTGTGTTGTTCTCCGTCAGTGTCTGTTCCCGTCAACGTTGTCCAACATCGTCAGTGTCTGTTCCCGTCAACATTGTTCTCGGTCGGCGCCGTTGCCGATCAGTCCCCGCGGGGAGTGCGGCCGGCCGCCGCCGTCTCATAAATCTTCGGTCGCGCCGTTCTCCTGCAGGCGGTCGAGCAGCTCACGGACACGTTCGCTCTCGCCCCTGCGGCACACCAGTATGCAGTCGCCGTCGACCGCCACGATGACGTCATCGATCCCCACGGCGGCGGTCAGGCCGCCGGGATTGTAGAAGATGTTGCCCCGCGCGTCTATCGTCTCGGAGCGGCCTGTCGACACGTTCCCGTTCTCGTCGGCTCCCAGCACACCGGCGAGGGCGTCCCATGAACCGACGTCGCTCCAGCCGAACCGCGCCGGTACGACGACGACATTGTCGGCCTTCTCGAGGATCCCGTAATCGACCGAGACGGACGGCATGGCCGCATATTCCGACTCGACCCTCGCGAGGTCCCCCGCCGAGAGGGCCCCGGCGATCCGCTGCAGCGGTCCGGTCCCCTCGGGGAGATGGCGGTCCCATGCCGAGAGGAATACGGACGGTCTCCAGAGGAAGATGCCGCTGTTCCAGAAGAACCGGCCCGTCTCGAGGTACCGTTCGGCCCGTTCGCGGTCCGGCTTCTCGTGGAACCGGGCGACGCGTCGCGCGGGACCTCCGCGCGCGAACGGCTCCCCCGCCTCGATGTACCCGTACCCCGTGGCAGGGTAGCTCGGCGGCACGCCGAATGTGACGAGCACGTCGGACGATGCGGCCGCAGCGGTGGCGGTCTCGACGTCCGAGGCGAACAGCTCCCCGCCCTCGATCAGGTGATCGGCGGGACAGCAGAGGATCGGTTCGTCGCCTCCCCTCTCACGGACCATCGCGCAGGCGACAGCCAGCGACGGAGCCGTGCTGCGCCCGGCCGGTTCGGCGAATATGTTGCGCGGATCGATATCGGGAAGTTCGCGGCGGATAAGGTCGATCTGTTCGCGGACGGTGAGCACGAGGATCCGGTCCTCGGGGACCAGCCGGCCGAGCCGTCTCCACGTGACGGCGAGCATGCTGCCCGCGCCGGTCAGGTCGAGGAACTGCTTCGGCCTCGCCGCCCGGCTCGCCGGCCAGAAGCGCCGGCCCGTTCCTCCTGCAAGTATCGCCGCGTACATGAGGCTCCTTTCCGTCCGGCGGCTCGGGCGTCGGGGGCAGGGCGGGCGGCAGCTCTACGGCCGACGGCTGCGGCGCCACGGCCGGCGGCTGTCGTCACTCGATGCCGCTGACGTCGATGTACCCTGCCAGGGCGTCGGCGAAGGTGTGCCGTATCGTATCGAGCGATTCCCGGTCGTCCGCCTCGAACCTCATCACGAGCACGGGCTGGGTGTTCGACGCGCGCAGCAGCCCCCATCCCTTCTCGAATATGACCCGCGCGCCGTCGACGTCTATGACCTCGTTGGTCGGCTTGAACCGTTCGGCGACGGCGCGGACCACGTCGAACTTGCGCTCGTCCTCGCACGGGACCCTGATCTCCGGCGTGCTCTCGTACTTGGGAAGGTCGGAGAGCATGGCGCTCAGCGGCTCGCCGCTCGAGGCGACGATCTCGAGGAGGCGGCACGCCGCGTAGAGCGCGTCGTCGAATCCGAAATACCTGTCGGCGAAGAACTGGTGCCCGCTCATCTCTCCGCCGAGCAGCGCTCCCTCGTCGCGCATCTTCTTCTTGATGAGCGAGTGCCCCGTCTTCCACATGATCGGCCGCCCTCCGTGGCGCGTGATGTCTTCGGGGAGTGCACGCGAGCATTTCACCTCGAACACGACCGACGCGCCGGGGTGTGTCGCGAGCACGCTGCGGGCGAACAGCGCGAGCAGCGTATCACCCCAGAGGATATCGCCCCGGTCGTTAATGACGCCGATGCGGTCCGAGTCCCCGTCGAATCCGACACCGAGCTCGAGGCCCCCGTCACGTACGGCCTTGCGCAGGTCGACGAGGTTCTTCTCCACTGTCGGATCGGGATGATGGTTGGGAAAGTTGCCGTCAGGCTTCATGAAGAGCATGACCGGATCGCAGCCGAGTCTGCTCAGCAGCTGCGGGGCGACGAGCCCCGCCGTCGCGTTTCCGCCGTCGGCGGCGAACCTGACGGGACGGGCGAGGTCGATGTCGCCGGCAATCCATTCGATGTACTCCTCCACGGCGTCCCGCGTGGTCATGCTGCCGCGGCCGTCGCCGGGACGCGCCGCGCGGGAGAGGTCGTAGAGCTCGGCGATGTCGTCGCCGTAGAGCGTGCCGTCGCCGCGCCATACCTTGAAGCCGTTGAACTCGGATGGATTGTGGCTGGCCGTGATCATCACGCCGCCGCGCATATTCCAGCGCTTCGCCGCGAAGTAGAACACTGGCGTAGGGACGACCCCGATGTCGACGACATCGACGCCGCCGCTCATCAGGCCCTCCGAGAGAGCGCCGAAGTAGGTGTCGCTGCTCAGCCGCACGTCCCTGCCGACGACCGCCTGCGAGATGCCGTCGCGCAGCAGGGTCCCGGCGACTGCGGTCCCGAGGGACCTGACGCCTTCAGGGGTGAGGTCGCGGTCGACGAGCCCTCTGATATCGTATTCCCGGAATATCTTCCTCGGCAGCTCCACGTTGATCCTCCGTGATCGCCCGTGTCCGCCGGCCCGTCACTCCTTGACGACCCAGACCTTGACAGGCACCTCTACCTCACGATGCAGCCGGATCGGCACCGTATACACACCGAGCAGCTTGATGTGTTCCTCGAGGACCACCATGTTGTGGTCAACGGGGAATCCCTGCTCGGTCACGGCCCTGGCGATGTCGTACTCGCCGACCGATCCGTAGAGCTTGTCCTCGTCGCCCGCCTGGACGACGATCGTCACCGAGATGTCCTTCATCTTGGCGGCCTGCTCGAGGACGGTGCGCTTGACCTTCTCGTCGCGCACCACCCGCTGCTTGTTCTCCTGGGTCATGACGTTCTTCATCGACGCCGAGGCGGGAAGGGCGAGCTTGCGGGGGAGCAGGTAGTTCCGCGCGTAGCCGTCCTTCACCTTGACGACGTCGCCCCGCTTGCCGAGGCCCTCGACGGTCGTGGTAAGGATGATCTCCATTGCAGCTCTCCCTATCTGTAGTAGATCTTCACGTACGGCAGGATCGCGATCGAGCGGGCGCGCTTGATCGCGTGCGCGAGCTCGCGCTGGTGCCGGGCGCAGGTGCCCGTGATCCGCCGCGGAGTGATCTTGCCCCGGTCCGTCATGAAGCGCCGCAACAGCGCCTCGTCCTTGTAGTCGATACGGAGCTTGTCCACGCAGAAACGGCACGGCTTCGACGTAGTCTTCCGCTCCTTCTTCTTCGTCTTCGTCTTCTTCGATGACTGTCGTGCCATGTCGTCACTCCGTCGTCTGTTCCGCCGGTCCCGTCTGGGCCTGGGCGGGGGGGTTCTCGTCGACGACGATCAGGTGCCGCAGCACCTGGTCGTCGAACCTGAATACGCGGTTCAGCTCTGCGAGTATCGCGTTGTCCCCGGTGAAGCGCATCAGGACGTAGTTCCCCTCGAAGCGCTTCTCGATGGGGTAGGCGAGCTTTCGCTTCCCCCACAGATCGACACGGCCCAAGGCCCCGCCGCGTGAGGTCACGACCTCGTTGAACTTGCCGGTCTTTTCCTTGACGGCCAGTTCCTCGAGAGATGGATCGAGGATATAGATGCATTCGTATGCACGCATCGACTGGTTCCTCCCTTCGGACTCATTCGACCTTCCCACCGCGTGTCCGCGGGAAGGTAGGGAAATCACCCCGACGGGACTTCAGCCCCGCCGGAGTCGTGAGGGTTGAATATAGCACCCCCGCCCCCACGCGTCAAGGACGCTTCGGCGCTCACGATATCGGGCCGGCCGCTGCCCGTGACGCAGGGAACGCCGCAGTCCGTGACGCAGAGCCGGCCGCGTTCGCGACACCGGCCGGTCCGCTGCCCGGCTCCGGCGCGGGGAGATCGTTTCTTGATGAATATCAGGGACTTAGTCCTGCACGCGGACGTTGAAGCGGCGCTGGGCGGCCTCGATCCCTTCGCCGAGGACGATCTCGACGGCGTCGGCGGCCCGTTCGATCATCGCCCCCGCCTCGGCAAGCTCCGGGGGGTCGAAGCGCTCGAGGACGTAGTCGCTCCACTCTTCGGCATCGGGGGGCGATCCGATCCCCATCCGCAGGCGCGCGAACCGGTCGGTCCCGAGATGCTGTATGATCGACTCGAGTCCGCGGTGCCCTCCCGCGCCTCCCGACTCCCTGATCCGCAGCGATCCGACCGGCAGGGCCAGATCGTCGCAGACGACGAGCAGCGCATCGGGCGAGACGCCCTGGAAGAGGCGGAGCGCCTCCCCGGAGCGGTTCATGAATGCCCAGGGCTTGACGAGGGTGATAGTCCCGGCCTTCGAACGCCAGACCGAGGTGAGGGCCGTCCCGCCGCGCCGCCGCCATCCGAGCCGGTGGCGCGTCACGAGGCGGTCGAGTGTCTCGAACCCGAGATTGTGACGCGTGCCCTCGTACTCCGGCCCCGGATTGCCGAGCCCGAACACGAGGGAGATCGCCGCCATGCCTGTCAGGCTTCTTCCCCGCCTGCCTCCGCCGCACCCTCGCCTTCCTCGGCGCCTTCCGCGGCAGCGGCCTCGCCTTCGGCGCCCTCGGCGCCCTCGGCGGCCACCTCGAGCTTCTTCGGCGGAGAGACATGGGCGATCGTCATCTGTGCGTCGTCGACGAACTCGATCCCCGGATAGAGCGCGACCAGGTCGGAGACGTGGACCGACTGCCCGATGAGCAGCTCTGAGACGTCGATCTCGACCGATTCGGGGATCTGGGCCGGGGTCGTGTTGACGGCGACCTCCCGGACGGAGTGGTCCAGTATCCCGCCGAACTCCTTGACGCCGCGCGGAACGCCGTTCAAGGTCACGGGGATGCCGACCTTGATCTGTTCCTGCAGGGAGATCCGCTGGAAGTCTATGTGGACGACGTCCCCGGTGACGGGGTGATGCTGGACGTCGCGGACGAGCACGAGAGCGTCGTCCATGCTCATGCCGTCGACGGCGAGTTCGAGGATGAGGTGCTCGGTGGTGGCGTGGTGCAGGATCTGCCAGAAATCATGCTCCGGTATGGCGAGCGAGACCGCATCCTTCTTGTGTCCGTACAGGACGGCGGGGATCTCCTCCGCCTTCCTCAGGGCATGCGCGCTCTTCTTGCCGGAGCCCGACCGTAACCGCGCCTTCAACTGTATACGCTTCATTGTCCCGTTTCCTCCGCGCTATTCGAACAGCTTGCTTATCGACTCCTCGGTATGGATCCGCCGGATCGCCTTGCCGAGCAGGGGCGCCACGTCGAGGACGGTGACCTTGCTGCACCGCTTCCCGTCCTCGAACGGGATCGAGTTGGAGACCACGATCTCCTCGATCACCGACTTCTCGAGCCGCTCGAGCGCCTCTCCCGAGAAGACCGGGTGTGTGGCCATCGCGATGATCCTGCCGGCCCCGGCCTCTTTCAGGGCCTTCGCCGCCTTGGTGATCGTACCGGCCGTGCTGATGATGTCGTCGAGGATCACGATATCGCAGTCCTCGACCTCGCCGATCACGTTCATCACGTCGGAACTGTCCGCCGCCGTGCGGCGTTTGTCGACGATCGCCAGGTTCGCGTCGAACCGCTTGGCGAACGCCCGCCCCATCTTGATCCCGCCGACGTCCGGCGAGACGACGGTGAAGTTCCGGAACGACTTCCCGGAAATATATTCGGCGAAGACCGGTCCCGCAAAAAGATTATCGACCTGTATGTCGAAAAAACCCTGGATCTGCGCGGCATGGAGCTCCAGGGCCAGCACCCGGTGGGCGCCGGCCGTCTCTATGAGGTTTGCCACGAGTTTCGCCGAGATCGGCACACGCGGCTTGTCCTTGCGGTCCTGTCTGGCGTACCCGTAGTACGGTATCACCGCGGTGATCCGGTTCGCCGAGGCCCGGTGACAGGCATCGATGAGGATCAGCAGCTCCATGAGGTTGTCGGCCGGCGGGAGCGTGGGCTGGATGATGAAGACATCCTTTCCCCTGATGTTCTCGTTGATGCTCACACGGATCTCGCCGTCGGAGAACCTTCCGAGATCGACGTCGCACAGGCCGAGCCCGAGGTTCTCCGCGATGCGTCTGGAAAGGTCGAGGTTGCCGTTTCCGCTGATCAGGGTCACCTGGTCCATCTGCCGCTCCTTGACAAAAAAAACGATCGGCCGAGCCACCGATCCACTCTTCGAATGGTTGGGGCGGGAGGATTCGAACCTCCGATCCAGGAGCCAAAGTCCTGTGTCTTGCCGCTTGACGACGCCCCAGTAGCTTACGGAATCCCTACTGCTGCTCGGTCATCTCGAGGCCGGCCTCTGAGGCGGCCTGTTTGAGTTCCTTCTTATATGCTTCTATGATCTCGTTCTCCATCCTGTCGCGCGTCTCGTTATTGATCGGATGGGCGATGTCCTGATATGTGCCGTCGGGCCGCCTTCGGCTCGGCATGGCGACGAAGATCCCCTTTCCTCCCTCGATGATCTTGAGGCCGCGGATCACGAAGCAGTTATCAAGCGTGATGCTCGCGAAAGCCTTCAGCTTGTTGTCGTCCCGGAGCGAAATCCGAATCTCAGTGATCTCCATGTGGCCCCCTCTGCTTGGCTGCAATTACCCCTCCTGGAGGAGCACCATCGCCCGCCGCGCGGGACGGACTACCCACGACGAGAACCCCTGCTTTATCAGCCGGTCCCTTGTCCCCGCGGCCGCTTCCGGTTCGCCGAACAGCGCGAAACACGAAGATCCGCTGCCGCTCATCGCGCTCAGCAACGCCCCTTCGCCGCGCATGACGGCGAGAATCTCACCGATCTCCGGGTAGTGCCCGACCGCAGCCTCCTGGAAGCTGTTGTATGTGTCGAGCGCAGTATCCGGAAAACCCTTCAAAGCCTCTATCAGCGCCCCCAGTGTAGGACCCCCCTCAGGCCTTGTCAACAGTATTTTGAGCGAAGCGTATGCCCAACTGGTGGAAACAGTTAGGGTTGGCATGCCGAGGACGATCCAGCCCCCCGGGACGCCTTCTGTGGGCTCGAGTATCTCCCCCCGCCCGCGGCCCACCGCCGGCGATCCGAAGAGGAAGAACGGCACGTCCGAGCCGAGCCCGAGAGCGAGGCCGGCGAGGCCGTCCGGACCGAGTCCCAGCCCGAAGAGAGCATCGACCCCGGCGAGCACGCCGGCGGCGTCGGAGCTCCCTCCCCCGAGCCCCGCGCCCGCAGGGATCCTCTTTTCGACGGCGATCGACACGGCCGGCTCGCGCCCTGCCGCCTCGAACGCCGCCGCCGCCGCACGCCAGCAGAGGTTCGCGTCGTCCCACGGTATCGACCGGTCCCCGGAGCGAGATGCCGGGGACCGATCCCTCTATCGTGATCTCGTCGAGGAGCGAGACGGGCTGGAAGAGCGTCTCGATGTCGTGGTAGCCATCGGGCCGCCTGCCGACGACCTCGAGGTAGAGATTTATCTTGGCCGCGCACTGCACCCTCATGCGGCGCGGACTCATCGGCCGCTTTCCCGGTAGCGCTCCCACAGCGCACCCCATTTCGACCGGCGGAATTTCCCAATCTTCGCGCGGCCGACCGTCGGGTACCACAGCAGGTCGTGGTAGAGGTTGCTCGCCGCGGGCGCCCAGACGACGAGCGGCGAGTGGAGGGCGATGTGCTCAAGGAACCGCAGTGGACCCTTGCGCAGCATCTGGTCGCCCCAGATCACGAAGCTCCTCTTGACGTGGAAATGAAAGTTCATCTCCTCGATGTCCTCGCCGACGATCTCCATGCGGTCGATCCGCGCCTCGCCCAGCCCCCGCTCCGTCGCCCACCGGAGATAGTCGATCGACATCGGATCGAATCCCATGATCTTCGCCGCGACCGCGTCGATCGCCACAGAGTCGGCCGAGGCGAGGATGATGTCGCCCTCGTACGGGTCCATCGTCCGCGGGCCGGCGCCGTCGCCGCAGACGGTGCCGTCCATGACGGCGAAGACGTTCGGATGGAGCTCCCGCTGCATCATCATCAGGTCGACGAGGACCTCGTGCATGTACTTGTGTGCGTAGTGGCGCACCTCCTTGAGCAGGCCGCCGAACGAGTTCTTCACCGCGCCGGTAGTGGTGGAATGGCCGTGGGTCTTCACCGTCGGCAGGTGAAGCACGTCGCGGCCGATGTACATCTTCGGGATCTCGATCCCCTCGGGGAAGATCTTATTGAGTTTCAGCAGCTCGCTGCGGAACTCGTAGACGGTCCATTCGACCTCGGGGAGCGCGATGAACGGCAGGTCGTGCCGCTCGAGGATCGGCGCCCAGAGGTTGTTGCGGGCGCCGGCCCGGGGATCGGTCACCACGGTCTTGTTCTCGACCGGCAGGAGCGTCTTCGGCCCGTACCCGCGGCTCTCCAGATCGCGGATCACTCCCTCGACCTGCCACGGCTGACTCGAGCAGGCGGGGAAGTATTTCGTCCAGGAGAGGTTGAGCTTGAGCAGCAGCTCGCGCTGCGCGGTGAGATACCGGCCCGCGCCGGCCATCTCCATCAGGCGATGATAGTCTTCGACGACCGTCTCGGGCCGTGTCCGCAACACTGCGACCGTAGGACTCATGATAATTCTCCCGGATCTCCCGGCGTCACGCCGCGCCGGCTGATGTTCTACCGTCCGAGAATATACAACACGGCGACGAACCAGAGAAACACATCGATGATGATCGCCTTCTCCGTCAGGAGCACACCGGACGGATCGCCCCCCTCGTGCCGAGTGTAGACGAGGTACAGGTACCGCATGATCCCGAACACGACGAACGGGATCGTATAGACGAGACCGCGCGAGTGGAATTTCGCCACCGTGGCCGGCCAGACCGTGTAGATCGAGTACGAGATGATCGAGGCGGTCGCCGTCAGGCCGACGAGCTGGTCGAGGAGCTGCACCGAGTACTCCTTCAGCGAGGCGCGATGCTCGGCTGCCTCCTCGAGACGGCAAAGCTCGTGGCGGCGTTTGCACACGGCGAGGAAGAGGGAGAGGAACAGCGTGCAGATCCACAGCCACGGCGAGAACTCGAGATCCGGTATCCGCGGATGGAGGACGATCACTCCCGCCGCGGCGCGTATGAGGAACGAGAACGATATCGCGATCACATCGAGTATCACCACCGAGCGCAGCGCAAGCGTATAGGCGAGATTGACGGCGAGAAAGGCCGCGGCGAGCAGCAGGAACTGGCGTCCGAGCATGATCGAGAACCCGAGCGCGGCGGCCGTCAGCACGATCCCGGCACCGACCGCGGTGCCGGCCCCGAGCGTCCCCTTCGCCACGGGGCGCCCGCCCTTGACCGGGTGCCCCCGGTCGCGGCGCCTGTCGGCGACGTCGTTGAAGAGATACACGGCCCCCGAGAGGACGCAATAGACGATGAACGCCCCGACGCTGAGCTTGACCAGGTCCGGCTCGAGAAAGCGCTTGGAGAAGACGATCCCCGCGAAGAGGACCAGGTTCTTGGTCCACTGCAGGGGCCGCATCGAGACGAGTATCCGCCAGAGCGTTTTCATGACATCATGATACCACAGGCCGCCCGCGCCGCGTCAAGGACGGGTCCCGCCGCAGCGCAGCGCACGAGCCTATCAGGATCAGCCAGAGGGTGAGCACCTCCGCGTCCCCGAAGTTCCACTCGAAGAGACCGTTGACGATGAATCCCGCCGTCGCGCCGAGACACCCCGCCGCCCAGGCCCGTTCCGGCGGCGGCAGATCGAGGCGCAGCAGACCGGCGACGGTCCGAACGATCGAGACGAGCAGCCAGAGGAACGCGGCCAGGCCGACGATCCCCAGCGTGACCGCCACCTGGAGAAAGATGTTGTGCATGTGCCCGTGCACGTACACGGCGCCGGGAGGCATGTGGGCGCGGTAGATCTCCCCCAGATCGACCGGTCCGGTCCCGAAGACGGGGTGCTCGAGGAATATCGAGGCGCCGCCCCTGATCATCTCGATCCGCTGGACGTTGGTGCGGTAGTTCGGATCCCAGATGCTCGTCACACGATGCCGCTGCGCCGGGGGAAGGAGCAGGACGCCGATGACGACCAGCGCAAGCGCCGGGGCGATCCAGCGTCGCCTCAGAACGGCCAGGATCACGACCGCCGAGAAGAGCATCGCGACCCACGACGACCTTGTGAACGAGAACCACAGCGCCGCGGCTGCGGCCGCAGCGGCGATCGCCGGCAGGATGCGTGCGCGGCGGCCGGTCCCCGGGGCGATCGCGACGGCGAGCATGACGGAGAGCAGGAGCATCATGATCCCGCCGTACGTCATCGCCGTGGAGAACGAGCCGGGGGTGCGGCCGAGCGTCCCCTCCCCCCTGCCGAGGAGGAAAACGGCGATCCCGTAGACCGCCGAGCCGGTCGCCGAGACGGCAAGCACGGTGAAGAATCGCCGGCGCATCACACCGTCCGCCGCGCAGGCGGCGGCATACCATACGGCGGCGAAGAGGAGGTAATTGCGCAGGTTCCAGGCCGCCCCGGCCGGATCGCCGGAGAGCGCGGTCGATACGAGCGAGGCCGCGACGAAGAAGAGCAGCGGGCTGTCGATCGGTGTGCGCTTCGGGCGCAGTCCCGGATAGAGGGCCGCAGCGGCGGCCCACAGCACGATGCCGATCGCGAGGCTCGTCTGCGTCGCCGCGATCGAGAAGGTCGACGAGAAAACGAAGAGAGCGAAGGCGACGAGCGCAGCGGCGCGTATGATGCGGGCGTACCCCGCCCTCCCGGCGCCGCTCATCCCGTCCCGCCCTGTCGCCGATCATCCCGCCCCGCCCCGTCGTGGTCCATGCCGACGGTCCCGCCGGATCTTCGCAGCCCAGCGTACGACGCATCGAGCGCGGCGGCGATCTCGTCCTCACCGCCGGCCAGGGCCCGGGAGAACGCGAGCACGGCCAGGTCCGTGCCGTCCGGAGCGGGGCCGGACTCGAGACGCTCGACCGACACAGACTCCGCAGCGCCGCGCCTGACGATCAGGTCGCCTCCGCAGTCGGCGGCATCGTCGAGGGCTGCCTGCAGGTCAGCCTCCGCAGCGCCCTCCGCCGCGTCGATGACGCAGAGCAGCCCGGGATCGCGCGCGTAGGCGGCGCGGACCGCGTCGACGGCGAGCGACCGCGCGGCGGCGAGCGGGCCGTCGGAGCGGCCCCATTGACGGCGGACGAGGATGAAGCGCGCCCCGGCGCGCGCCGCCTCGCCGGCGAGACGTTCGAGCGGCAGCAGCACGGTCCGCGCGAAGGCCTCGAGCGGTCCATCGGGCAGGTCTTCGTCGAATGTGAAGTCGGCGATCACCACGTCGGGGGACCGCGCCTCTATCACCCGGCGCACCGCGTCGCGGTCCTCGAGGACGCCGGGCAGCACGCCGATCGGACCGCCCGGTCCGGTGCTCCCGGCCCTGAGGACATCGGCGGACGACGAGGCGAGGCTCACGCGCGCAGCCCGCTGCAGCAGGCGCCCGGCGGCGCGTACGATCGGGCCGTCCCCCGCGGCCAGGACGCGGCGGCCGGCCAGCGCGGAAGATGTTTCCGAGTGATGCAGCGCGATCTCGGCCGGATCGCCGACGAGGCGCACCTGGACTCCGAGACGCTGGAGATGCTCGATCCTCTCGCGCACGATGCGGCCGGCGAACGAGGCGGGAGCGGCGATCTCGTCGATCTCACGCCGGGCGGCGAGCTCCTCGGCGTCGTCTATCGTGCCGAGCACGGGAAGCCCGTGTATGATCCGTCCCCTCATCCCGTCGCGGTCGTCGAGCCACCCGACGGCTCGCAGCCCCTTCGTGCGCCTGACGTGGTGGAGGATCGCCTCGCCTGTGTGGCCGGTCCCCCCGATGGCGATCCTGATGCCCGCCGCCTCCTCGTGCGCGGGAAGCTCGTGGAACCACCGCGTCACGATGCGAGAGCCGGCCATGAAGAACGTCAGCACGAAGAGGTCTATGATGAAGACAGAGCGCGGGAACGCCTCGAACCGGAAGAGGAAGGTGAACAGGACGACCGCCACCGCCGAGCCGACGGCGACGGCTTTCACGGTCCTGATGACGTCGTCGAATGTCGTGTACCTCCAGACCGCGCGGTAGAGGCCGTAGTACTGGAAGACGGCCGTCCGGATGACGAGGATGATAGGAAGGCTGGCGATCATCGCATGCGTCTCGGCGCGCGGGAAGGCGAAATTGAGGCGCACGTAGTAGCTCAGCACGTAGCTCGCCGCTATGAAGACGAGATCGCCCGCCGCCACGGCGAGCGCCCGAGTCCCGCCGCCGCCGGCGTCCCCCCGCTCCATCGTCCTGATGCGTCGTATCGCCCAGAGGAAGAACCCTACCCAGATCACGGCGAATGCGGCGACGAAGAGCATCTCGCCCGAGATGAGCAGCACGGCGCTCACGCCGAGCAGGGCGGCGACGAGATACTCGAGCAGGGTCACCTGCTTGTGCGAGAGCCCCAGCGAGGTGAGTCTCTGATAGTAATGCGTCCGGTGCGCCGAGAAGATCCCCTCGCGGCGGATCATGCGCCGCAGCAGTGTCAGGGCGGCGTCGCCGAGCACCCCGCCGAGCAGCAGCAGCGTCGCCACGGCCGGCACGCCCGCGGCGGCACCGGCGGCCCCCCCCGCTGCGCCCCCCTTCGCCCCGGCGATCGCCATCACTGCGAAGGTGAAGCCGACGAAGGTCGATCCGCAGTCGCCCATGAAGATCTTCGCCGGCGGGAAGTTCCACCTCAGGAAACCGAACAGCGCGCCGGCGAGTGCCGCGTAGACGACGGCGGGCGTCGGATCGCCGGCGAGGTGGGCGAGGGCGACGAGGAACGCCGCCGCTATCATCCCGACCCCGGCGGCGAGCCCGTCGATACCGTCGATGAAGTTGTAGAAGTTGATGATCCCCGTTATCCAGACGATAGTCACCGGAACGGCGAGCGGGCCGAGCGGGAGCGTCCCGACAAGCGGGAGCCGCAGGTCGTTCATCACGACCCCCGAGGCGATCACGATCGCGGAGCCGGCGATCTGCGCGAGGAGCTTCAGCCTCGCGTCGAGACCGCGCAGGTCGTCGATCAGGCCGACGGCGGCGACGAGCAGCGCCGCGGCGAGCACCCCCGCTCCCGACCAGGCGCCGGGGAGCGGGCGCAGCCCGGCGATCGTCATCGTCGCCAGCGAGACGAGGAACGCCGCTGTGATGGCCACGCCCCCGAGACGCGGCCTGGGGACCTCATGCGAGCTGCGCTCGTTGGGCATGTCGAGCAGCCGTCGCCTGAGCGAGTACCGCAGGACCGCTCCGGTGAGCAGGAAGGCGATGGCGAACGATTCGATGCCGTAGATGAGCTCGTTCATGCGGACGTCCTCACCGGCGCCGGGTGGCGCCGTAAATCGGCATGATACTCGAAAGTACGCCCCGGGACAAGGGATATCGGGACCGGCGGCGACCGTTCGCGCGATGACGATCCGGCCTCTCTATGACCCGCCCCGTGGAATCGGTTTGCCCCCGAATCGGAGGGCGTGTAATATCCACCAGTGATATCATACCGGGCGCCGAGCGCGGGGCGCCCCACGCACACCCTGAAGCGGGAGACGAGCGGATGGCACGTCCCTTCCATCATCGGTCGCAGCCATACCTGACGGCGCTTGCCGCTCACCGCCGGCTGCAGGCAGAGGTCGACGCGGCCGCGGCCGGCCCGGAGGAGCCCCGGGTGCAGACGTTCCTGCGGTACTACCACAAGATCCGCAGTCGTCCCGCCCTTCGCCCCTTCTACGAGCACAACTGGGCCGACCGGCTCCAAACCGTCGTGGCGGCGATCGACCGCCCCGGGATGCGCGTGCTCGACGCCGGATGCGGGGTCGGCACCGAGTCGCTCCTCTTCGCCGGGCTCGGCGCGGAGGTGACGGCGGTCGACCTTCACCCCCCGCGCATCGCCGCCGCCCGTCTGCGCGCCGAGGCGGCCGGCGCGGCGGGGAGCCGGATAGAGCTGATCTGCTCCGACATCTCGCGCGTGGTCCGTCCCGGTGAATACGACATCGTCTGGTCGATGGAATCGGTGTCGCACATCGACCCGCTCGAGGGGTTCGTGCGGCTGATGCGGGAAAACCTCAGGCCCGGCGGACTCCTGATCGTGAGCGACGCGAACGGCCTCAATCCCTGGCTCCAGATCGCCGCACTGAGGGCACGGGGGCTGCGCGTCTACGAGCACCGCCGCGACGAGGCCACCGGCGAGTCCGTCCGGTACGCCAACGAGCGTCTCGTGCCGGTCACATCGCTCAGGCGCCTCATGAGACGCTGCGGGTTGACCGTCGAGTCGACGCACCTCTCTGGGTTCTTTCCGCCTCCCCTGTTCGCCCGCTCGCCGCTCGGGTCGATCCGCTGCGAGGAGGTGATCCGCGCCGTGCCCGCGCTGCCGCTCTTCGCCGGGATCTACACGGTCGCGGCGAGACGATGAGCAGGATCTCCCTTGTGCACCTGATCACGGGGACAGGCACCGGCGGGGCGGAGCTGATGCTCGAACGCCTCGTATCGCGGATCGACCGCGGCTCCTTCGACGTGCGGGTGATCTCGCTGACCGGCGTCGGAGAGGTCGGGGAGCGGATGAGGCTCGCAGCGACGGCGGTCGAGGGAGCGGGGTTGCGCCGCGGCCGTCTCGACCCTCGCGCGCCGTGGATCGTCGCCGGGATGCTGCGGGGGTGCGCCGACGTCGTCCAGACATGGATGTACCACGCCGATCTCATCGGCGGCTTCGCGGCCCGGCTCGCCGGGAGGATCCCCGTCGCATGGAACATCCGCCACAGCACGCTCGATCCATCGCGGGACCGGCGCACGACGATACTGACCGCGCGCGCCTGCGCCCTGCTCTCGCGCGCGGTCCCGCAGGCGATCGTCTGCTGCTCGAACGCATCGAAGCAGACACACGAGCGGCTCGGCTACGATGCATCGAAGATGATAGTGATCCCCAACGGCTTCGACACGGAGCGCTTCTCCCCCGATCCCGGGGCGCGCGGCCGCATCCGCGCCGAGCTGGGGATCGATCCCTCCGCCGCAGTCGTCGGTCTCGTCGCGAGGCTGCACCCGCAGAAGGACCACGGGACCTTTCTGCGCGCCGCGGGGATCCTTCTCGCCCGCCGCCCCGGGACGCGTTTCGTGCTCTGCGGAGAAGGGGTCATCCCCTCCGATCCGTCCCTCGCCCGGCTGCTGCGCGATACGGGGACGGGGGAAGCCGCGCTCCTGCTCGGCAGGCGCGACGACATCTCCGCCCTGCAGGCCGCTTTCGATGTGGGCGCCTCGTCCGCCGTCGGGGGTGAGGGATTCCCCAACGTGATCGCCGAGGCGATGGCGTGCGGCGTCCCCTGCGTCGTGACCGATGTCGGCGATTCGGCGGAGATCGTCGGGGATACGGGGATCGTCGTGCCGGCGGGTGATCCGGAGGCGCTCGCCGCCGGGTGGGAGCGGATACTCTCGATGCCCCAGGCCGAGCGCGCCCGCCTCGGGCTCGCCGCGCGAGGGCGCATCGAGGAACGGTTCGACCTCGCCTCCGTCACCGCCCGGTACGAGGAGCTGTACCGCCGGCTTGCGGCAGCCGGCCGTCGCGCAGCGCCTCGATCCACTCGACCTGCAGCCCGGTGATCTTTCGCTCGTCGAACATCTCGCGTGCGCGCCTGCGCCCCGCCTCCCCCATGCGCCGCGCCGCATGGGGATCCTCGAGCAGCCCGATCATCCCCCGGGCGAGCGCGTCCGCGTCGCGCGGCGGGACGAGGATCCCCGTCTCGCCGTCGACGACCTCCTCGCGGCACCCGCGTATGTCGGTCGCCACGACGGGAAGGCCCGCCGCCATCGCCTCGATGAGCGACCGGGGCATCCCCTCGCGCCAGCTCGGCATGGCGAACAGATCGAGCACGGACAGCACGGCTGGTACGTCGTCGCGGTACCCCGTCATGAAGAGGCGCTGCTGCAACCCCTGCTCGTCGCGCAGGCGGGCGATCTCGGCGAGGCATCCGTCGCGGTCGCTCGGCAGCGGCGCGCCTATCATCACGAATGCCGCCCGGGGAAAGCGCCGCGCGACGATGCCGGCGGCCCTGACGAACTCGACCGCTCCCTTCTCCCTGACGATCCTCCCCGTGAACCCGACGAGCGGGCCGTCGCCGAGACCGAGCTCGCCGCGCACCGCTTCGCCCGCCGCGGCGGTGCGCCCGGGATCGAAGATATCGGGGTCGACGCCGTTGCCGATGTGCACGAGCCTGTCGGCGGAGGCGATCCGCGTCCTGACCGCCTCCTCCCTGTCCTCGGCGCTCTGGACGAAGACGAGGTCGCTCAGCGAGGCGCCGAACCTCTCTATCGCCCGCATCGCCGCGCGGACCGGCGGGCGCATCCCCTCGTGGAAGTAGAACCCGTGGGCTGTATAGACGACGAGCGGGACGCCGGCGAGCCGGGCCGCGACACGCCCGAGCAGGCCGGCCACCGGCGTGTGCGTATGGACGAGGTCGAACCGCCCGCGGCGCATCAGCCGGTGCATGCGCGCCAGCGAGACGGCGTGGCGGGCGAGGTTCCATGTGCGCGAGACGGGGACGCGATGGACCTCGAACCCCTCGCACTCGAGACGGTCGAGGCCTTCGCCCGGCGAGCAGCAGAACGCCACCGTGTGGCCCGCCTCGCGAAGGGCGAGACCGAGCGGTCTGAGAAGATGGAACGCGGTGAAATCGACCGCACAGACCTGCAGTATTCTCACGCCGGTCCTCCGGCTGCGGGCGCCTTCCTCCCCGTCGGGCGCCTTCCGCCTATGTCGACGGTCCGCCGGAGGAGTCCGCGGCGCCCGAGGTGAGGATCTCCTCGACCAGCCCGCAGAGGATATGGCCGAGCGCCATGTGAAGCTCCTGGATCCGGGCGAAATCGTCGTGCCCGACGACGATGGCCAGCTGCGCCTTATCGGCGAGCGCGCCTCCCCCGGCCCCGCTGAAGGCGATCGTGCTCATTCCCATCTCATGCGCCGCACGCACCGCAGCGAGGGCGTTCGGCGATCCGCCGCTCGTGGAGAGGGCGATGAGCACGTCCCCCTCCCGGCCCATCGCCTCGAGCTGGCGGGAGAAGATCTCATCGTAGCTGAAGTCGTTGGCGAGGGCGGTGACGACCGAGCTGTTCGTCGTCAGTGCAAAGGCGCGGTATCCGCTCTTCTTTTTGCGGCGGAAGCGGCCGACCAGCTCTCCGGCGATATGCTGCGCGTCTGCCGCGCTGCCGCCGTTGCCGCAGGTGAAGACCACGCCCCCCGCCGCGAGCGCGGCGGCCGCCGTCCGCGCCATCGCGACGAGCGTATGCGCCTGTTCGCGCCCCACGCCATCGATCGCGCGACGCAGGGCGTCGAGCTCTGAGAGGACCGCATCGACATATCCGTCGTTAGTGTCGTTGTGAGGACTCATCGATACCCCGTTCCCGCTGGCGGAGGAACCCTCCGCGCAGCGCCGCGCGATCTGTCAGTTCGTCAGCGCGCCGCCGGTCAGTTCGTCAGCGCCACTATCGAGATGATCAGCGTGCCGAGCCCTATGAATCCGCCGAAAACGTCGGCGAATATCCTCGTCTTGCTCCGCTTCACGATCAGCACGTCGCCGCTGTTCGGGATCGAGTCGCGGTTCCCCGACCGGGAGACGCCGGTGGTCGAGATGATGATCACCCTGTCGATGCTCCCCTCCCGCGTCGGGCCGCCGACCGCTCCGATGTACTGTGCCACCGTCCAGTTCGCTGTGTACGAGACGCGCCCGGGAAGCTGCACCTCGCCACCGATCGCCACGGTCTGGTCGACCTTCGGGATATGGAGGATGTCGCCGTCAGCGAGCGGGATGTCCGGCCCCTTCTCGGGCGGGATGAACCGCTTCAGGTCCACCCGCGTGATCGTCCCGTCGACGTTCTCCAGCGTGGCGGCTGAGAGGTCCGCGTCGAGATTGAAGGTCGAGATCCTGCCGACCAGCGTGCGCAGCCCCTCGCCCTCGGTGATGTAGTAATGCCCCGTCTGCGGCGTGGCGCCGAAGACGTAGACCCGCTTGGCCCCCGCCATCCCGTCCATCACGTTGATCTCGTCCCTGTCCTGCAGGACCGTGTCGAAGCGGTCCTCGGGGACCTCGAATGTGGAGACGGTCCCGTCTTCGGCTATGCGCGTGAGCAGCACGGTGTCGCGGACCGCTTCACCGGTGAATCCGCCGGCGAGGTCTATCATGTCGGCCACCGTCTCGCCGGGAAGGATCTCGTAGACCGCCGACTTGGCCACGCTCCCGCGGACCACGGCGTGCGCCTTCGCGACAGGCACCTGTATCCTGTCCCCGTTCGAGAGGAACGGGTTCGAATCGAATTCGCCCTTGAGGACGTACCGGAGCACGTCGACATATATCGTGTCGGAGCCGCGGATCAGCAGAGACCGGCGGTTCGAGCCCTCCGATATGATGCTGCCCGCCTTCTCTATCGCATCGGACACGCGCTGCACCGCCGAGACATCGACCGCGCCGGGACGGGCCACCTCGCCAGTGACGAAGACGCGGAAGACGCGCGGCTCCTGGAGGTAGCAGAAGACCTCGAGGTTCCTGAAGTGCTTCCCGATCTCCGCGACCAGATCGCGGCGGAACTCGTTCAGCGTCAGCCCGTCGGCGCGTATCGCCCCCATCCCCGGCAGGAAGACGTCCCCCTCGGGGAGGACGACTATCGTGAAGGTGCGCGGCTCGGTCCCGACGAGGTTGACGAGGAGCCTGTCGTAGGGGCCGAGGACGTACCGGTCGGGATCGACCGCCTTCTCGAGCTTCGGGATGTCCCAGACCCCGCGCTGCTCGCTGACGACCTGCCCGTACCCCGTCTCGCGAGCGCTGATCTCCGCCTGCTGGGTCTGCTTGACGATCTCCTGCTCCCTCGTCTGCGCGACCGACGGCCCCGTTGCGGCCGGCAGAAGAGCCGCAACCATGGCGAGCGCGCAGAGCGCCGACGGAGCCCGGGTACCCTTTATTCTCCTCGTCTGTGTGATCATCTCCTCCTCGCTATGACATGAGCCGTTCGACCATGCCGGGCAGTGCGGCGAAGACGGCCGCCTCGCTCTCGAGGTCCTTCGTGCCCAGCTGGGCGAGGTGCTTCTTCCCCCCGCCGCCGCCGCCGGTCATCTCGCCGAGCTCGGCGACGAGCCGGTCGGCCGTGATCCCCCGCCCGACGAGATCGTCGGTGACAGTGACCACGTAGTGCATCTTTCCCTTCTGTGGCGAGGAGAGCACGGCCACACCGGACCGCACCTTCTCGCGGAACAGGTCGGCCATCTGGCGCAGCGCCCCGACGTCCTTCACCTCGACCCGCCCCGTCACGACAGCGGTGCCCCGCACCTGCGCGCCGGCGCCGATCAGCGCCTCGAGCCCGCCCCCGGCGCCGCCGCGCTCGAGCCTCCTGATCTCCCGCTTCATCGAATCGACAGATTCGACGAGCGCCCCGACGCGGGCCGGCACCTCGCCCGGTCCGGCGCGCAGCACCGATGCGACATCGTCGAGCGCGTCCCGCGCCTCGTGTACGACGCGCAGCGCTGCGTTCCCCGTGACCGCCTCGATCCGTCGCACACCCGCCGCGACGCTGCTCTCGGAGACGATCAGGAACAGGCCTATCCGGCCGGTCGACGACAGGTGCGTCCCGCCGCAGAGCTCGGTCGAGACGTCCCCGATGCGGACGACCCTGACCTTCGAGCCGTACTTCTCGTCGAACAGCGCGATCGCCCCCGCGTCGACCGCCTCCTGGTACCCCATCAGCTCGGTCGCCACGTCGAGCGATTCGCGGACCCACCGGTTGACCCGTTCCTCGATCAGACGGCGCTGCTCCGGCGTGACGGCCTGGAAATGATTGAAGTCGAACCGCAGCCGCTGATCGTCGACGAGCGAGCCCGCCTGCGCCACGTGCGATCCGACGATCTCACGCAGCGCCGCGTGGAGCAGGTGCGTGGCGGTATGGTTCGCCGCGGTGGCCTGCCGCGCCTCGTCATCTACCTGCAGCCGCACCGGACGGCCCGATCCGAGGAGCTCCCCGAGACTCCCGGCTCCGGCCGGAGCCTCGACGACGTGGACGATCTCCCCGCCGCGCTTGAGCACGTCGCGTATCGGCATGCGCATCCCGTCTATCTCGATATGACCTTCGTCCGCAGCCTGCCCGCCGGAGGTCGCATAGAAGGGGGTGCGGTCGAAGACGATCTCCGCCGCCGCTCCGGCCGGAGCGCTCCAGCCGAGATCGGGACGCTCCGAGCGTTCGAAGACCCGGTATTTCCGCACGGTCGCCTCTCCCCCGACACGCTCGTACCCGGTGAAGATCGAGCTCTCGCCCTCGCTCACCGTCGTCATGGGGACGATAGACTGCGCCCCGGCGTCGAAGGAGCTGCTCTGCTGCGCGCGGCGCCGCTGCTCTTCCATCGCCCGCTCGAACCCCTCCTCGTCGACATCGATCCCCTCCTCCGCCGCGAGGGCGCGGGTGAGCTCTATCGGGAGGCCGTACGTATCGTAGAGCAGGAAGACCCTCTCTCCGTCGATCCGTCCGCTTCCCGCCGCCCTGATCTCCTCGGCGATCGCGTGGAACCTCCCCCGCCCCTCGGTGAGGGTGCGGAAGAAGCTCTCCTCCTCGGCGCGTATGATCATCGCCGTGTCGGGGGCCCGCTCTGTCAGCTCGGGGTAATCATCCTCCATGACGCGGGCGACCGTCCCGACCATGTGGTGCATGACGGGGCGGTCCACCCCGAAGGTGTGCAGTCTCGTCAAAGCCCGCCGGAGGATGCGTCTGAGGATATAGCCGCGCCCCTCGTTGGACGGGTAGATCCCCTCTGAGATCGTGAAGGTGAGCGCGCGGACATGGTCCGCGATCATGTTGACGCCGAGACGCTGCTCTCCCTCCAGGCCGGCCCCCTTCGGGAGGACGGCGAGGACCTCGTCGACGATCGGCGCGAACAGGTCGGTGTGGAAGTTGTCGGGAGCCCCCTGCATGATCATCGCGATCCGCTCGAGCCCCGCGCCGGTGTCGATCCCCGGCTTCTCCAGCGGGCGGTACGTTCCGTCAGCCTCGAGGAAGAACTGCGGGAAGACGAGGTTCCAGAACTCGAGGAACCTGTCGCAGTCGCATCCCGGGGCGCAGTCCGGCGAGCCGCAGCCGCGCTGCGCGCCGGCGTCGTAGTATATCTCGGAGCAGGGGCCGCAGACGCCGGTCGCCCCGACCGGCCCCCAGAAGTTGTCCTTGCGCCCCAGGCGCACGATCCGGTCCTTCGCAAGGCCGATGCGCCGGTTCCAGATATCGAAGGCTTCGTCGTCCTCCTCGAAGACGCTCACGTACAGGCGCGCCTCCGGCAGGCGCAGGACCTCTGTGACGAATTCCCACGCCCAGTCGATCGCCCCGGTCTTGAAATAGTCGCCGAAGCTGAAGTTGCCGAGCATCTCGAAGAAGGTGTGATGGCGCAGCGTGCGGCCGACACTCTCCAGGTCGCCGGCGCGCAGGCACTTCTGCACACTCACCGCGCGCGTGTATGGGAGGTTCTCCGGCGTGAGATAGAAATCCTTGAACTGGACCATGCCGGCCGAGGTGAACAGGAGCGTCGGGTCTCCTCTCGGCACGAGCGGTGCGCTCGGGACCTCGGTATGGCCGCGGCGCAGGAAGAAATCCACCCATGCCCGCCGTATCTCATGCGCCGTGCGTATCGTCTCGCTCATCGGTCGCTCCGATCCGTCCCTCACGCAGTATTGAGGCGCAGATGCCGCCGATAGTCCCGGCGGAGAATCCGCGCCGCGAGAGAAAACCGTGCATCCGCCTCGCGTCGCGCTCGCGATCGCCGGTGCCGCGCTCACTGAGACGCCGCGCGGCCGCCTCTTCTGCGGCGCGGCGCTCCTCCCCCGGCGGGAAGGCGCGCCGCAGCTCGTCGTCGACGGTCTCCCGGTCGACCCCCGCCTCGCCGAGCACCCTCCGCAGGAGCGCCGTCCCGGCGGGGCGATGCTCCTTCCGGAAGGCGATCAGCTCGGCGGCGTACCGCCGGTCGTCTATATACCCCTTCGCGGTGAGGGTCTCGATAATATGGTCGATGGCGCCGGGGTCCGCAATCCCCTCTTCGGCCAGCGACCGGCGGATCTGGCGGGCCGTTCGTTCCCTGCGCGAGAGAAGGTGCACGGCGAGGACGAGCCCCGCTTCCCGCATCGCCGGCCCCTCGAGCAGCGCCAGGTCGTCTGGGCCAAGCACCGTTCCCGGCTCGGGAAGCGGCGCCTGGTCGGCGCCCGCGCGCACGAGGAATCCGCGTCCGTCGTCGATGCGTATGCGACGCAGGCCGCCCGGCGCCCGCTCGACGGAGACGACCGTCGCGCTCCGGTCAGTCACCGTCCGTCTCGGCGCCCTTTGCAGCGGGCGCCCTGGACGCCGATGCGCCCTTCGCGGCCGAACCGGTCTTCGGCGCCGACGCGCCCTTCGCCGTCGACGCGCCCTTCGCGGCCGCGTCGTCCACGGCGGAGGCGCCCTTCGCGGCCGCTCCGTCCACGGCGGACGCGCCCTTCGCGGCCGCGTCGTCCACGGCGGAGGCGCCCTTCGGCGCGGCGTCCCCCGTATCGGGTCCACCCGCCGCGGAGACGGCATTCAGGCCGTAGTGCTGCCGGATCTGCACCTCGAGCCTGTCTCGGATGTCGGCGTTCTCCTTGAGGAAGGCGCGGGTGTTGTCCTTCCCCTGACCGAGTCTCGTCTCGTCCCACGAGTACCAGCTCCCCATCTTGGAGAGGATCCCCGACGAGACGCCGAGCTCGATCAGGTCGCCCTCGAGGCTGATCCCCTCTCCGTAGAGGATCTCGAACTCGGCCTGGCGGAACGGCGCGGCGACCTTGTTCTTGACGACCTTCACCCGCGTCATGTTCCCCACGATCTCCTCGCGGTCCTTGATCTGTCCGATGCGGCGGATATCCATACGCACCGTGCTGTAGAACTTCAGGGCGTTCCCGCCGGTCGTCGTCTCGGGGTTGCCGAACAGCACGCCTATCTTCATACGGATCTGGTTGGTGAAGATCATGCAGGTGCGCGACTTCGCCACCGCTCCGGCGATCTTCCGCAGGGCCTGCGACATGAGGCGCGCCTGCAGCCCCACGTGGGAGTCGCCCATCTGCCCGGCGATCTCGGCCGACGGCACGAGGGCGGCCACCGAGTCGATCACGATCGCGTCGATAGCGTCGCTGCGGATCAGCACCTCGGCGATCTCGAGGGCCTGCTCGCCAGTGTCGGGCTGTGAGATGAGCAGGTTGTCGACGTCGACGCCGATCTTGCGCGCGTAGCCGACGTCGAGGGCGTGTTCGGCGTCGATGAATGCCGCCACGCCGCCGAGGCGTTGCGCGTTGGCGATGATCGAGCAGGTGAGGGTCGTCTTTCCCGAGCCCTCCGGTCCGTAGATCTCTATGATCCGGCCGCGGGGCACGCCGCCGATCCCCAGCGCGATGTCCAGGGCGAGGCTCCCCGTCGGTATGCTGTCGATCTCCTGGAACGCGCCCTCCTCGCCGAGCCGCATGATCGATCCCTTGCCGAACTGCTTCTCGATCTGGTCGACGGCGAGCTCTATCGCCTTTTCCTTCGTCTCGCCCTTGCGGGTCTGCTTCTGTTTCTCCCTGCTCACGTGCTCCCTCCCACGTCATCCCCCGGGTGAACGCTCATGCTGATTTATGCCGTCCCGCCGGCCGGCGTGAGTCCCGGACCGGAGCGGGAGGCCCAACATGTGTTTATAGCACCGCCGGCGGGGGAGGTTCAATCACTTTCCGGGAATGTGCCGCGGTGCCGTCCCCGGTACACCGCCGCTCGGACGCATCCATCAGGCCCTCAACCCTCCCGGAGGGACCACGAGGCGATCTCGTCGTACGACGCCCCGGTCGGGGCGAGGGTGCTGCTCATCAGCACGAAACGGTCGGCCGTCTGCACGGTCCCCTCGGGGAGCGGCGGCACGGCGCCGAGCTTCTCGCGGACGGGGCCGGGAAGCGGGCGCTTGATCCTCGCGAGCGTCAGGTGGGCCCTGAACGGCCGCGATTCCCTCGCGATGCCGAGCGCCTCGCAGGCCTCCTCGAGACGGGCCGCCAGCGCCGCGAGGGGCTCGAACCCCTCCTCGATACCGTAGAAGATCACCCGCGGGCGGGAGATATCGGGGAAGGCGCCGAACCGTCCGAACCTCAGGGAGAACGGCATGACTCCCGCGGCCGCCTCGGCTCCCGCCTCGCGCAGCTCGCCTGCGCGGCGCTCGTCGATCTCCCCTATGAACTTCAACGTGAGATGGTAATTCTCCGGCTCGATCCACCGCCACGGAGGATCGTGGACGGGAAAGGCCCGCACGGCGCTCCATACCGTCTCGCGCACCGTCTCGCTCAGGGGAAGGGCGAAGAACAGTCTCATCGTGACTCCTTGCTCCTGCCGGACGCTCCGTTTACGACGTAGTCCCGGCGAATGCTCTCGACGGAAGCCCCGTCTATGCCCCCGCCCCGGCGAGCTCCCGGCGGAGCATGTCGAGCGCGTAGCAGGCCGTCCGGATCCGGATCGTCTCCCTGTCGCCGGCGAGACGCAGATCCCGCACGCGCGCCCCGTCCGGCCCGGCGAGTCCGACGAGGCAGAGCCCCACCGGCTTGTCCGCCGTCGCCCCGCCGGGGCCGGCGATCCCCGTCGTCGAGAGCGCATAATCGGCGCCGCTCGCCCGCCGGGCCCCCTCGGCCATCAGACGGCAGACCTCGGCGCTCACCGCTCCGTGTACGGCAATGACAGCCGCATCGACCCCGAGCAGCCTTGACTTCGAGCGGTCGCTGTATGTGACGTACCCCTCGAGCAGCGTCTCGCTCGCCCCGGGGACCGAGACGAGAAGCGATGCGACGAGCCCGCCGGTGATCGATTCGGCCGTGGCGAGCGTTGCGCCGCGCTCCCGCATCATCCGCAGGACCACCTCCTCGAGCCTGTCGAGGCCGGTGCCGAACAGCTCCGCGCCGAGCGCCTCGCGCACACCGGCGACCGACTGCGGTTCGGTTCCTGCGGGAAGGTAGACGCTGATCCCCGACGGTCCTGCTATGATCGATAGCCCGCCGGGGAGCGGCGTCCCCAGCGCCCGTGCAAGGCGCTCCTCCACGACGGTCTCTCCGACGCCGAATACGCGCAGGACCTCTCCCGACGGCCGGCCGCGAGGGGCGAGCGCGGGGAGCACGACCCTCGTGAACATCTCGCGCATCTCGGCGGGCACGCCGGGGAGGAGGAATATCTCGCACTCCCCCCTGGAGATCCTCAGCCCGGGAGCGGCACCGACGCGGTTCTCTATCGACTCGGCTCCGGCGGGGACCTTCCCGAGCGAGCGGTACCCCTCGGGCATCGAGTAGCCGAACCGCTCGAAGCGGCGCTCGATCTCGGTGACTATCGCCGGCCGCACGTCGGTGCCCCCGCCGAACGCCTCTATCGCCGCCTCGCGGGTCACGTCGTCGACGGTCGGTCCGAGACCGCCGGTGACGATCACCGCGCCGGCGCGCCCGGCCGCCGCCTCGAGCAGTCCGGCGATCTCACGCCGGTCGTCGCCGACGACGGTGATGCGGCCGACGCGGATGCCGGCGGCGTCGAGGGCCCGCGCGAGCCATACCTCGTTCGACTCAGCGGTGCGCCCGCGGAGGACCTCCGTGCCGACGATGAGCAGCTCGACGTTCATGGCAGCGATGTTCATGGCAGCGCGGTCAGACGCCGGATCAGCAGCAGCGCCGCGAGGGCGTAGATCCCGGCGATGACGTCATCGGTCACCACTCCCCATCCGCCGGGGAGCCGCTGCGAGCGGCCCGCGGGAAAAGGCTTGAGGATATCGAAGATCCGGAACAGCAGGAAACCGGCGAGCCCCGTCACCCAGTGCGGCTTCGCGGCGATCAGCGTGATCTGCATGCCGACGATCTCGTCTATGACGATCTGGTGGGCGTCCCTGCCGTAGATGCGCTCCATACGATGGGAGAGCCACAGAGCTGCGGGAAGGACGACGACGAGCGCCGCCCAGTGGCAGAGATACCTCCCCCCGGGGAGGAAGAGCCAGAGCGCAAGCCAGACGAGACTGGCGAAGGTCGCCGGCGCGACGGGAAAGAAGCCGGTATAGAAGAATGAGCCGAACAGCGTGACGAGGAATCGTTTCACATGGTCCTCCGGGCGATCGTATGCGCAGGATACCCGGAGCCCGGCGCGGGGGCAACGGAAATATGACCGGAGGTGCGTCAAGACCGGTGCGGGATGAGCGGGCCGGGAGCACAACGGCGGTTCGTAAATGCCACGGCGGTTCGTGAGCGTTACAGCAGTTCGGGAGCGAGGCGTGGCGCGCCGCTCAGGAGAGGTTTCTCAGGACGCCCTTGGCGACCGATTTGAGCGTGTCGAAGACGCCGACGCCCTTCGTGGCGACCGCCTCGAACGAGGGATAGTGCTTGGGATTGAGCTCCTCCTCGAGGTTCTCGACGGTGATCGTGTCGGGAAGGTCGCGCTTGTTGTACTGGATCGCGTACGGGAGCTCCTCGAGCTTGAGGTTGTAGTCGCCGAGGTTCTCGTGAAGGTTGTACAGGCTCTCTATGTTCGCGTCGTACCGGGTCGACTGCGAATCGGCGACGAAGACGACGCCGTCCACCCCGCGCAGGATCAGCTTGCGCGAGGCGTCGTAGTAGACCTGGCCGGGAACGGTGTAGAGATGGAAGCGCGTCTTGAAACCCTTGACGGTCCCCAGCTCGAGCGGGAGGAAATCGAAGAAGAGGGTCCGGTCCATCTCGGTCGCAAGCGTGATCAGCTTGCCCTTCGTCTCGGGGGCCACCTTGTCGTAGATATACTGGATATTGGTCGTCTTGCCGCACAGACCGGGACCGTAGTACACGATCTTCACGTTGATCTCGCGCGAGGAGTAGTTGATCAGCGACAACGCGATCCCCCCTGAATCAGTCGGAAAAGAGACTGTCTATCTCGAGCTCGGCCTGGGCGGTGAAATCCTCGCCGAACTCCGATGAGTATTCCTCGTTCTCGTACTCGAGCTTGTCGTAGAGGCCTCGGATGACCGACGCGAGGCCGTCGACCGCCTTCTTCGTGCGAAGGCGCACGAGCCCCAGCGTGGTCTTCTTGTCGAAGAGCACGACGAGGATGATGTCCTTCTCGACGCGCGCGAGGTACATGCTCTCGTTGCTCCCCTGGTGGTAGAGAGTCGAGAAGTCCTTCTCCCCGATCAGCTTGGCCAGCTGCGCGTTCGCCTCGAAATCGGCGGCGCACAGCGACGCGAAGCTGTGCATGTCGAACCGCGGCTCCTCGCCGACGCTCCCTATCAGCTGCCCCGTCTTGTCGAGCAGTATCACGCTGGTCGCGTTCGAGTTCTTCAGGAGCTCCTGGAGCGTCGTGCTGATCGCCCAGTAGTCCTCTTCGAAGACCTTCCAGTTTGTTCTGACCATCTCGTACTCTCTTTCCCCGTGCGCCGTTTCAGTCGACGTCTCTGTCGTCGCTTCAGTCGACGTCTTCTCTGCCGTCGAGGGCCGTGCTGATCGTCCCCCGGTCGACGAATTCGAGTGAGCTTCCGAGCGGGATCCCCCGCGCCGGCCTCGTCACCCGAACACCCGAATCCCTGAACATGCGCGCGATATAGAGGGTCGTCGTATCTCCCTCGACGCTGGGATTCGTCGCAATGATCAGTTCCTGTATGCCTTCTTCCCGAACACGCTCCCTGAGCCCGTCGAGGTTCAACTCGTCGGGTCCCACTCCATCAAGTGGTGAAAGAACTCCATGGAGTACATGGTAGCGGCCCCGGTAATGCCCCGATCGTTCAAGAACGTAAAGGTCGGCCGGCCGTTCAACGACGCATAGCACGCCGCCGGTCCGCGAAGGATCGCTGCAGATCGAGCAGATTTCGCGTTCTGCGAGGTTCCCGCAGCGTTTGCAACGTCCGATTTCTTCCCGGACTCTCCTGAGCGCTTCGGCAAATTCCCTGACCTCCCCCGGGTCCAGATCGAGTACCGCAAATGCAAGCCTGCGCGCCGTTTTCTCGCCGACGCCGGGCAGCTTCCTGAAGTGCTCGATCAAGGCCTGAAGCAGTGGCAGCCCATGCTCCATTGCGTTCTCCTTCGGGTTAAGCAAGAATCTTGCCTTATTCCGGGCCGGACGGGCCTGTTTTTCCAGACCTCACGGGCCTGTATCTTTGGCCCCCGCGGACCTGTTTCTCCGGCCCTCGCGGTAAAGATAAGCAGCGACTGTGCAAGGCGGTTACAGGGCGTGCGGATCAGAAGAGCCCCGGCATCGGCAGACCGCCGGTCAGGGAGCTCATCTCGTCTCTGACCATCTCGTCGACCCGCCCCCTCGCCTCGTTGACGGCCGCAGCCACGAGGTCTTCGAGCATCTCGACGTCCGACGGGTCCACGACCTCCGGATCTATTGTCACAGAAAGGACTTCGTGGCGTCCGTTCATGACGATCTTCACCATGCCGCCCCCCGCCGAGGCCTCTACGGTCCGCTCGGCGAGGCGCTCCTGCATCTCGGCCATCTTCGCCTGCACCTGCTGCGCCTGCTTGAGAAGCTTGCCCAGGTCTTTCACGTCGTTCCTCCCGGTGGTTCTATCTCCCCGCCCAGCTCCTCGATGAGCTCTCTGAGCACGGGCGCATCTTCGGGGACCTGCGCGGCTGCCGGGCGCGATGAACGCCGGGCTGCCTCGAAAGCCTCTTTTTCAGGCCCTTCGGCAGGACCCGATGCCGGGATCGAGACCGCCTCGCAGGTCTCGACGACAAATTTCCTGCCATAGAAGCGCTCGAGATGGGTCTCGATCAGCCGTTTGTTCCGCTCGTCACGGATCATCTCGTGCGCGAACCGGCTCTGGGAGGTGAACGAGAGGATCAGCCGCTCCCCCTCTATCGCCGAGGGCTCGCCGGCCATCAGCCAAATGCCGAGGGTGAGCTTGCTCTCGCGGACCTGCGCGAGGAACCGCTCCCACTGCTCCCGCCCGCCGAGCCGCTCGAGGACCGGCGAGTCCGGATACGCTTTCTTCTGCCCCCCGGCGCAGCCGTCACCGGGAGATGTCTGTTCGCCGGGAATGGTGGCGCCGGCTGAAGCGGCTGTGTCGCCAGCTGAAGCGGCTGTGGTGCCGGTTTCCGTACGAGCCGCTCTCCGCTCTGCGGAAGATGCGGCCTTCGCCCTTCCCTGCTCCGCTGTCTCCTTCCCCGAGGCCGATGCGCCCGATCCGCGTCCCGTGCGCCGCGAGTCGGCGCTCCCGCCGGAGACCGGCGCGGGGCCCCCGCCTGCAGTGCTTCCCCCCCCGTCTCCCGGCGTACCGGCTCCCGGCGTACCTGCTCCCGGCGTACCTGCTCCCGTCGTCCCTTCCTGACCGATCAGTCTGAGGAGCTCCGAGACCTCGACAGCCGATTCCCAGGAGGCCGCTTCGGCCACCGCCGCCTCGAGATGGTACCGGGGTCTGCTCGCCGCCCTGAACTCGCGCAGCGCGCGCGACATCGACCTGAAGAGGAACAGCAGGTCCTCGACTGTGAACCGCCCCGCTATCTCCGAGAGGGTCGCGGTCTCCTCCGATGTGAGATCGAGCCAGTCCGCCTCGCCCCCCGAGATCGAGATGACGGCCAGGTCCCGGATCCCCTCGAGGAAGGCGATGAAGAACTCCTCGAGATCGAGCCCCGCCGAGACGACTCCGTCGACGATCTCGAGCGCGGCGCGGCGGTCGCGGCGGCTGACCGCGTCGAGCAGGCCGGCGACGACATGGGTGTCGACGAGGCCGAGGACCCTGCGCACCGTGGGGATGTCTATGCGGCCGTCGGAGGCGGCGATGCACTGGTCGAGGAGGCTCTCCGCGTCCCGCATCGAGCCGTCCGCTCGCCTGCAGATCATCAGGATCGCGTCTTCGTCGTGCTCGATCTTCTCAGCTGTGCAGATCCGCTCCAGCTGCCCCTGGAGCTCGGAGAGCTCGAGCCGCTTGAAGTTGAAACGCTGGCATCGGGAGAGGATCGTCGCGGGGACCTTGTGCGGCTCCGTCGTGGCGAAGACGAGATAGACATGCTGCGGAGGCTCCTCGAGCGTCTTCAGCAGGGCATTGAACGCCTGCGGGGTAAGCATGTGGACCTCGTCGATGATATATATCTTGGAGCGGCTCTGCGACGGGGCGTAGCCGATCTTCTCGCGCAGGTCCCTGATCTCGTCGATCCCGCGGTTGGATGCGCCGTCGATCTCGATCATGTCGAGATGCGTGCCGGCATTCACGGCGAGGCACGACGCGCACGTGTTGCACGGCTCGCCGTCCTTGGGAACCTCGCAGTTGATCACCTTGGCCAGGAGCCGCGCCGTCGTGGTCTTGCCGCATCCACGCGGCCCCGAGAAGAGATACGCGTGGGCGAGACGGTCCTTTTCGAAGGCCTTGCGCAGGGTCACCGTGACATGGTCCTGCCCGACGACCTCAGAGAAGAAGGCCGGTCTCCATTTTCGCGCGAGTACGAGATATGCAGTCACAGCGTCCCCTCGCTGCCCCTCGTGGTGGGCAAGAGACCGTGCACCCGGCCTCGAGAGGCGTCCCCGGCTCCTGCGGCGAGGTTAGCTCCTGACAGGATGAACCGCGGCACACGGGAATGACTGCGTACCGCTGCTACCTTCCGGTCCTGACGGGGTTGGCAGGTTCCCGTTGCGCGGGTCCTGGCGATCAACACCACTTCCCGACGCCGACCACTCGAAGACCACGCTCCCTCAACCGGGGATTCAGCCCCGCTATAGCGGATTGCGGGTGCAGGGCACCGCTACCTCCCCGCCTAGCACGATCTCGAAGATCTATGGTGGAGATGATCGGATTCGAACCGACGACCCCCTCGTTGCGAACGAGGTGCTCTCCCAGCTGAGCTACATCCCCACCGTTCAGGCTGCCCGTGAACGGATCGCGCGAACGCGGTCCGGCGGTTGTCTCATGGCGGAGAGAGAGGGATTCGAACCCTCGGAGCAGAAACCTGCTCAACGGTTTTCGAGACCGTCCCGTTCAACCGCTCCGGCATCTCTCCGCCGTGTATCATAGCGAATCACGGCGTGTATGGCAATGGCGGAGAGAGAGGGATTCGAACCCTCGGTGGAGTTTCCCCCACACACGATTTCCAATCGTGCCGATTCAGCCAGCTCTCGCATCTCTCCGCTGTATCTCTGGCGCTATCACGAGCCCAAGCAGAATCCTCGCGCCCGTGTTACGTTCGATCTACGTTCAGAGTTACGTTCAGGCTTCACGTAATCTAGTAAAAAACTCCTGGAGAAGCAAAAGGGATTCCATTTCCAGGATCCCCCCTGTCACCTCTATCCGGTGGCCTCCGAGACCCGCTTCGTGCAGGTCTCCCGCCGACCCGCACGCGCCGGTGCGGGGCTGGGGAGCGCCGAACACGATCCGCCCGATGCGGCTGAGGAGGGCTGCGCCGAGGCACATGTGGCACGGCTCGACGGTGACGTACATCGTCGAGCCGTCGAGGCGCCAGTCCCCAGATTCGCGTGCGGCCGACTCCATCGCCAGCATCTCTGCGTGCGCCGTCGCGAGCTGTCTGCGTTCGACCTCGTTGTGACCCCGCCCGATTATCACCGCGTCACGGACGACCACCGCCCCGACGGGGACCTCGCCGAGACGCAGTGCGCGGGCGCCCTCCTCGAGGGCATCGCGCATGAACCGCTCGTCGATCTCCCTCTGCCGATCGACCGCCCCGGTATCGCTGTCGTCAATCATGCCCCGCCGCTGACCGGATCCGTTGTCGCGAGCCCCTGTCATGCCCCGCCGGGGACCCGCTCCGGGATCGCGCCGACGAGCGCCTCGAGGACCATCGTCACCACGTCCTCGTAGGGAGGAGCCGCGTACATGTCCTTGCCTGTCGCCGTCGTCCCCGATATGCGCCGGTCTATCCCGTACGAGGTCGACTGCACCCGATCGCCCTCGGTGCGGACGGCCTCCTTGACGTTCTCGTCGGTCGCCTCCCAGAGGACCCGCCCCGTGCGCGGATCGACGAGGCTCAGCGTTATGCCGACCTGAGTCGCCGACGCCGTGGCCGATTCGCGGTAGTCCGCCTCGTCCTTGTGCCACAGGTAGACGGTCGGAATGAGGAACAGCCCCGCTTCGAGCTTTGAGTTTATCGCGCGCAGGAACTCGACGTCGGCGGTGTGGTCCCGTCCCCACGATGTCTTGAACGCGTCGTACTCGCCGGCACGCCCCGATGACGAAAGGGCGACCCTGAACTGCTCCGGAGAGAGGAACTTGTAATCGTACCTCGCCGAGACAAGATCCCACAGCACTCGATTGGTGATCCGTTCTGAATCACGGTTCGGATCCTCGCCCTGGGTTATCGTGGTGACCACGGGCAGCACGAGGATCGAGGCGACCTTCACCGGGTCGAAGTCGGGCTCGACCTTGATGACCGAAGGATGCTGCGACTGGCACCCTGAAACGGCGATCATGGCGAGGATCGCGATCGGGGTCATGATCTTTTTCATCTGCCTCTCCGTTCTGAATGTGGCCCTTCCGTCACCGCGAACAATACCAGTCCCCGTAATCCGATGTCAATCGCAAGGATGAAGATGCATGGCCGGCCGGGCGGCGACCTCCACTCCGGCCGGGTGGCAGCCTCCACGCAGGCCGGCCCGAGAACGCACAGTGGCGCTCATACCCGCCGTCGTCTGCCTGTATTTCGATATACGGGAATACTTTTCTGATTTCTTTCTTGACGGTTTTTCGGGTGCGACTTCTCCGGAAACAACCTCCCTCGAGGGAATCGCATGCCACGGCCACTGATACAGCGTGCGGCGGCACTTCCAGTCTTTTTCGACCCCCGGAACTCGTACAGGCCCGATGAGACAGGACAAAAGACATATGACGGCGTGATTTCCATGTGATATACTACGGACGCGCGTGGGGATGAACGGGAGGTGGATGATGAACGCGTCTTTCGGAAACAGTTTCCCCGCTGATACCACTGAAACTGGCCGGGCCGGCAGACAGCCGGGCGTAGATCCGCGCGCCGGCGCCCTCCCGGGACGGAACGACCTCGGTCGCGTCTCGGACACGGAACTGGTACGAAGACTCGAGAGACTCAGAGGGTGCGAGCGGAAAATCGTAGTCAGGATACTCCGTCACCTCCACGAGGCGGAGAGAAGGAGCATCTATCTGCGGCGCGGATACTCCTCCCTCTTCGAGTTCTGCACGGAGCACCTGAAGTACTCGAGGAGCGCCGCCGGAAGGAGGATCGCCGCGGCGAGAGCCCTCGGCGAGTTCCCCCGGATCGAGGACGATCTCAACTCGGGGAGGATCACGCTCTACAGTCTCGCGCTCGTCGCGCGGATCCTCACTCCGGAGAATGTCTCGCAGATCATCCCGAGGATCAGGAACCGGTCGTCGAGAGACGTCGAAGCGCTCGTCTCCGGATACCGGCCGAAGGAGATGTTCAGGGACAGGATCCGGCCGGTGAGTGTGCTCCTGCCCGAGTCGGGGTCATCGTCGGGACCGGTCTCTCCCGCAGGAGATGCCCGGTGCGGCGACGGTGTGCACTGCGGCGACGATCATCACTGCAACGACGGCACGCACTGCAACGACGGCATCCACTGCGGCGAAAGCGATCGCTGCGTCGATGGTCTTCACTGCGGCGAAACGTCCCACGGCGGTGAAGACACTTGCGCCCCTACTCCCGGCGCCGGGAGTGACAGGTCTGCGGAACTCATTGGGGATCATGCATCTGGCACCGCCACTGCGAACAATTCCGGAGCGCTCTCCGGCCTCCTCTTCCCCGCCGGGGGACGGATGAAGGTCCTCAGGAAATACCGGCTCGAGTTCGCGGCCGATCCGCGCTTCATCGAAAAGCTCGAGAAGACGAAGGCACTGCTCTCAACGAAGTTCCCCGCGGGAATCGGTCTCGAGGAGCTCTTCGAGCTCCTCATGGACGAGTACATCGACAGGCATAGCCCCGAGGCGCGGGCGCGCAGGAGAGACAGCCGGCGCAAGAAAACCGTTGGCAAGGCGGAGAACGTGACCGGTCGAAGGGCGATGCAGGATCCGCGCGGATCATCTCCGGCACACGACGGATCGCGGACCACGGCGAGCCGCGCAGATGCACCGCGCGCCGTGCCGCGCGAGGTCCGCGACGAGGTCTTCATCAGGGACGGCGGGAGATGCACGTTCATCGGTCCGGACGGCAGGCGGTGCGGATCAAGACATGACCTGCAGATAGATCATATAATCCCCCGCGCGCTCGGCGGAGACAACTCGCCGGCGAACCTGAGGCTGCTGTGCGGCAGACACAACAGGCTGGAGGCCGAGCGGGTGCTCGGTCACC